>Ga0209340_1000032_pt1 | contig 199800 bp, 232 predicted proteins | sample EPASupsiteSAE323_FD_187266 | JGI IMG/M metagenome (GOLD analysis project Ga0209340, IMG submission 187266) | Bioremediated contaminated groundwater from EPA Superfund site, New Mexico - Sample SAE3-23 (SPAdes) (version 2) | ecosystem: Environmental > Aquatic > Deep subsurface > Groundwater >...
AACAATTTTTATTTCTTTATCTATTATCGGCTGAATCCATTTCAGCCTCTCTTCTTTTATATTTTTTGACATTTTAATGCTCATTAATTGATTATATCAAAAGTGTCAGAAGTGTTTAGACATTACCCAATAATATTGACTCTTCACCAAGAAAATGATATAAACAAAAGGTATTAATTAAGTAAAAAAACATGTTAGCAGTAATAAAAACAGGAGGAAAGCAGTACAGAGTTTCTCCGAAAGACAAACTAAAGATTGAGAAATTGGACATTGAAGAAGGAAAAGATGTTGTTTTTGACAACGTGCTTTTGATTGAAAATGGAAAAGACGTTATCGTCGGAGAGCCATTGATCAAAGATGCAACCGTTATCGCCAAAGTATTGAGACAGGACAGAGCCGATAAGGTAATGACTTTCAAGAAAAAACCCAAGAAAAGATATACACTAAAAAAAGGTCACAGACAGGCCTTTACCGAAGTGGAGATTATAGAAATCAAAAACTAAATTCCAATATCATTCTCAAACGAATCACGGCCTGTTTCAATATTTCTGAAGCAGGCTCTTTGTTTATCAAAGAATAATTCGACTCGTCCAATGGGACCGTTTCTGTGTTTGGCGATAATAATATCGGCCACTCCTTTCCTGGGTGATTCTTCTTGGTAGGCATCTTCTCTGTAGATGAATAAAACAACGTCTGCATCTTGCTCGATGCTGTTGTGGACGATTACGTCATTAGCGACAAAATTATGAAGACCTTCAACGGTGGCATCATAAACATCTTCAACACCTAATTCTTTAATGGAATCTATCTTGTCCCAATACAAATCAGATTCAGCCAAATTAGATATCGTTTTGCTTTGAAGAGCAAAACAAATCCTTCCCATTCTTTCCCTAGAAATTCCGTTTTTAAACAATGCTGAACCGTTATATGAGATATCAAGTCTGTCGGCAAAATCTCTCCAGCTCACCAAGGCCTCTTCTCTGACGGGATTTATAACCATTGACCAGACCTCTCCGGGGATTACGTCATTATTAGGGTTGGGAACTATTTTATTAAGCTCTTCTATCATTTGAGGGATGACTTCTTTTCTCCTATCGGCGATGCCGATTAAAGAAAGGAATTTTAATTGATTTTGAGAACCCTCTACAAAAATATTGTAATTAGGCCTATATCCTTTCTTAACAGACTTTCTTATCGTGCTTTGGATTCCCAGCATTAAAAGAAGATGCTGGACCTGCTCTGCCATTATATTGCTGGTTGTGGAATAATAAATACTACCGGAAGGACTTCTTCCTTTTATCTTTTTCCAGCTTAAGTTTCCATCCGTTGACCAAAGATTTCTTAAAAACAAAGCTGTTTTATTCTTGTCGCAAGAAAATACTTTTTCTGGAATAATCTTATCATATGAACGAACCAAGCCAATACCAAGAGTATTAAACCAATCCGTTATGGGGTGATGTTTGTTGCGGGACAACCTGTATGGACTGGAAAGATAGATATGATACCAGTTTTCCTGTTTAACAATCCTGCCTTTTATACCAAATAACTCTTCCGCCGCCTCTCTGACTGTTTCTATATTCTCTTCATAACAATTGGTATAATGGAAGGGCTGTTTAGGGAGAATACATCCATCTCCCAAGAGATGAGCCAAAAGAATCAATTCTTCGTTTTTTAGTTCGTTTTTGGGATTATTGATGTTTATGCTTCTCGGTAGGGCGACACAATCATTTTCTTTTAATTCGTCCAATCTCTTCCATCCTTCCAGCTTATAGAAAGGATGGTTGGCGCTGGCCTTTATCTTTCTTCCGCTTCTAGTAGTCAATTCATAGACCTTCTTTTTGCCTGAATAAAAGGCCTTTGACATTATCGCCGGTTTAACCTTGTAGTTTTCATCCATTGCTAAAATACTAACAGGGGACTGTTCTTTTCTTTCGGCTAATTCTTTAATGGATAATCTTTCTCCTGTATCGGCGAGAGTGATCAATGTTTCACCGGCTAAACAACCCGAATCTCTTAAATCAGAAAGTCGGGGAATCTTGGGAGTCCTTTGTTCGACGGCTCTTGATAATTGTGACAAAGCCAAGACAGGAATATTCAATTCTCTGGCCAATCCTTTCAATTGCCTTGAGATATCGGTAATTTGTTGAACACTGCTGGCCAATTTATTGCCCGGGTCAATCAATTGCAAATAATCGATAATGATTAATCCCAAACCGTGGCTGGCCTGCAATCTTCTCGCCATGGCTCTCATTTGAAGAACACTACAACTTGAAGCGTCATCAATATAAATAGGGGCTTCGGAAAGAGTTCCCAAAGCGTGTTGAATACAAACAAAGTCATTCTGTTCTCCCTGGGTTGAAAGCATTCCTTGCCTTATCTTCCAAGAGTCAATATTTGATTCGGAACTGATCAATCTGTCAATCAATTGGTCTTTGCTCATTTCCAGAGAGAAGATACCGACCGGCTTCTTTTCATGTAGAGCGACGTTCTTGGCGATATCCAAGGCCAAGCTTGATTTTCCCATAGAAGGCCTGGCCGCCAAAATGACCAAGTCGGAATTCTGCAATCCGGAAAGCATGGAGTCTAGGGATTTAAATCCGGTAGCTGTTCCTCTTAAAGTTCCTTTCTGCTTGGAAATCCTGTCGATTCTTTCAAAGGCTTCTTCCAGGAAAGGCTTGATTGGTAAAAAAGATTGAGTCAGGTTCTTTTGAGTAATGCTGAAAATTCTTCTTTCAGCGGTGTCTAGCAATTCATCGGATTCTTCTTCTTCCTTGTATCCCATCAAACTAATATCTCCGCCGGCTGAAATCAAATCTCGTAGAATTCTTTTCTTCTGGACAATCTTGGCATAGGTCATAACATGACTGGCGGTGGGAACAATATTAATCAGTTCGGTTAAGTATGATGTTCCTCCTATGTTTTCCAATTGATTCCTTTCTTTCAGCTTGGAAGAAACGGAAATCAGGTCAATCGGTTCTCCTTTGACAAACAAGTCTTCAATGACCTGGTAGATGTATTGATGATTCCTCTTGTAGAAGTCTTCGTCGTGCAAAATATCAGCAACTTTGGTAATTGCTTCCTTGTCCAACATCAAAGAACCGAGCAAACTCTTCTCTGCTTCAATGTCTTGGGGAGGCACTCTTGTATTTGATATTTCTGCGCTCATTAAGTATAATGTAGCAAACATCAAAATAAACGTCAAACAATGAAAGTTGGCTTTGTTTCTTTCCATTCTTTCAGTAATCCGGGAGGAGTGAAAAGCCATATTTTAGGGCTTTCCCAGGAATTCGAAAAAAAGGGCATAGAAACCAAAATAATCGTTCCCCGAAGGAAGAGAGGAGAGAAATACGGGGACAATGTAATAATGCTGGGAACTTCGATTCCCATTAACGTTGCCGGAACGCAAGGTGATTTGTGTATTAACTTCAATCCCTTGTCGATTGGTAAAGTTTTGAAAAGGGAGAAATTCGATGTTCTCCATTTTCACAACTTTATCGTTCCTTCCGCCATGCAGATTTTGGAAAAGTCTGATGCTTTAAATGTGGTGACATTCCATGCCAATACCGAAGCCAATCCTGTTATGGAAAGAATGATTGAAATCTTGGGAAAAACGATTAATCGAAAAGTGGCGGGGGTGATTGGAGTTGCTTCTTTCAATCTCAATTTGTTTAAGGGATTTCAAGGAGTTAAAAAAGTCATTCCCAACGGAATTGATTTAAATGAATTCAATCCTTCTGTTCCAAGATTGGAGAAGTTTAATACGGATAAAACAAATATTCTTTTCTTGGGAAGATTGGAAGAAAGGAAGGGTTTGATTTATCTCTTAGAAGCATACAAAAACCTGCAAGAGAAACATGACAATCTCCGTTTGATAATAGTCGGGGACGGGCCTTTGCGAGACGAGTGTGAAAAATATGCCAAGGATAACAATCTTAAGGAAATCTATTGGGAAGGTTCGCAGAGTGGGGAAGTGATTCCTCAATACTTTTCTTCTTGCGATATTTATTGCAGTCCGGCAATCTTCGGAGAAAGCTTCGGCATCGTCTTATTGGAGGCCATGGCTTTGGGGAAGCCGGCTTGCGGGTTTGGTAATATGGGATACAGAGAATTATTGAGAGGAACCAAGGGAGAAGAATATTTAGCTGAACCGAAAGATGTTTCTAGTTTAACTGCAAAATTAGAAAAACTCATCAAAGACGAAAACTTAAGAAAAGAAATGGGGAAATGGGGACTGGAAGAAGTTAAGAAATACTCTTGGGAGAAGGTAGCTGACAGAGTTATTGAGTTTTACAGGGAGTGTGGGGCTAAACCTTAAAGTTTAAATCCTGTTACCCCTTTTAAATTAAAGAATCTTATTTGGCACTTTTTGTTTTTAAAGGTACAATAAAGATATGAATGATTTTTATAAATTATTTTGGGTCAGTGTAATCATTTTTGCCGTTTTTATTTGGTTAGATAGTGGAAATTTATATAAAATTTTCACAAGAACAGTAGTTTTTGCTTTCTTAATAATATTAGTTAACGGTATAATAACTAGGGAAAAAGGTTCGTAGTTCGTTTCATCGCTCCCAAAAGTCGAAAATAATAAAATTTTAAAAAATAAAAAAATGAATCCCATAATAAGATTAACATTTCTATCTTTCTGTCTAAATTCGCTATTAGATCAAGAATTAAAATTAGATTATCAGGAAACCATAGAGCAGATTGAAAAAGGAAGAATCTTCGAATGGCTTAAAACAAAATTTGGAGATAATATAGACTTAAGTTTATATGAAACGGCTGACAAGGAGGCGTTATTAGAATTGTTCAATAATTTACTTGATGTGAATGCCAGAAAAAAGTTTATGGTTGAAAAAAATGGAATATCTCTATTATTGGCATATTGTATTGAGGGAGTACAAAGACTAAATAGATAATCTTGTTAGATACAATTAATACCATAAAGCATTTTTTGTTTATAAGAGACGTCTAAAAAAGATTCCGAAATATCCCACGTCCCTGCATTAAAAACCCTGCATCTCTGCAGGGTTTTTGTTATACCTTCTTGATTATTGTCTTTTCTCCCGAATCCTCCACCAACCATCCTTTTTCTTCAATCTTTTTTCTTAATTCATCTGACTTATCCCATTCCTTGTTCTTTCTCGCTTCATTTCTTTCTTGTATCTCCTTAAATACTTCTTCGGGAATAATACTGGTGTCTCCGGTCCAGACCGGAACCCCGTCTTTCAATGTCTTAATCATGAATTCGGATTCTGTTTTAGGTTGAACTGAAGAAAGGCTTAATCCGAAGACTTGGTCAAAGTCAATTAATAGGTCGTACTTTTCCGAATCAGACAAATCTTTGTCTTTGATTGCATCCCAAGCTAAAGCTAAGGCAGAGGGAATATTCAAATCATCATCAATGAATTCTTTGAACTTCTTTCTGCATTCTTCGTATTTGTTTGAATGCTTTGTTTTTTCCGCCTGCATCAGTTCGGAAACTTTGTCATATAGCTTGTTCAAACTGGTTTCGGCGAATTCAACGCTCTCATCACTGAAAGAAAGCTTGGAACGGTAATGAGTATTGAGAGATAAATAGCGGAAGGAAAAGGGACTGACTCCTTTTTCATTCAATGTCTGGAGGGTAATGATATTTCCCAATGACTTACTCATTTTTCCTTCTTTTAAGTTAAGGAATTCTCCATGCATCCAATAATTGGCCAAGGGCTTGTTGTAGGCAGCTTCGGCTTGGGCGATTTCATTGGTATGATGAATAAAGATATGATCAATTCCTCCGCAGTGGATATCAAAAGGAATACCAAGATTTTCCACCCCCATGACCACGCACTCAGTGTGCCACCCAGGGAATCCCTTGCCCCAAGGCGACTCCCATTCCATCTGTCTCTTTTCATCTTTGGGACTGAATTTCCACAAAGCGAAATCATTGTTGTTTTTCTTTTCTTTGACTTCTTCTATTCTCGCCTTGGATTCTTTTCTTTCTCCTTCTCCCCAAAGTCTTCCATATGTTTCCAATTTGGAAGTATCAAAGTACACTCCGTCGCTGATGACATACGTGAAACCTTTCTTTTCCAACTCCTTAATCAACTCGATCTGTTCTTTAATGGTGTCGGTTGCTTTAATCCAGATGGTCGGGTCAATGATATTTAAAGACTTGATATCTTTTTTAAAGAAATCTGTGTAGAACTGAGCAATTTCCCAGACGGTCTTTCTTTCTTTCTTGGCTCCTTTTTCCAATTTGTCTTCTCCGGAATCGGAATCGGAAGTCAGATGTCCGACATCGGTAATATTCATCACGTGCTTGATATTGTATCCGTTGTATATTAAAACTCTCTTTAAAAAGTCCTCAAAAAGATATGTTCTCATGTTTCCGATATGGGCGAACCAATAGACGGTCGGTCCGCAGGTGTACATTCCGACTTCTTTGCCTTTAATCGGTTTGAATTCCTCTTTTTGTTTGGTTAAAGTATTGTATATTTTCATATTTCGATTATATACCAGTTTTCAATCTAATTAAAGATACCTCTCTCCGCGGTCGGGGAAGATTGTGACAATGTTCTTATTTGGATTGTCTTTCTTAATCATTTGAGAAACATACAAGGCGGCACCGGAGCTGGGACCGACCAATATTCCTCTCTTGGCAATCTCTTCTCTGGCCTTCAATGCTTTATCCGCTTCCAAGTCATATATCTCGTCAATAATATCCAAATCGATAATCGGAGGAACGAATCCGTCTTTTAAAGACCTCAGGCCTTCAATGATTTCTCCTTGGATCGGCTGGACTCCGATGATTTTAATATTGGGATATTTTTCTTTGAGTTTTCTTCCGATTCCGGTAATGGTTCCTCCGGTACCCATACCGGCAACAAAGTAGTCAATCTTTTCTTCCATTTGGCTTAATATCTCTTCAGCTGTTTTTTCATAGTGGGCCATGGGATTCATTTGGTTTTCATATTGATTCAAGAAAACTAACTTTTCTCCATTTCTGATTCTTTCTTTAATGTCATCGATAACGGCTTTCCTGAATTTCACATTTTCAACTAAAATCACTTCTCCTCCAAACACCTTAATCATTTTAATCTTTTCTTCGCTAGTGCTTTCGGGCATAATGACTTTCACTTTATATCCTTTCATCGCTCCGACCATGGAAAGACCGACTCCGGTATTGCCACTAGTCGCTTCAACTAGAGTATCTCCCTGTTTCAATATTCCTTGTTTTTCAGCTTCGGTAATCATATTCAAAACAATCCTGTCTTTAATCGAACCTCCGGGATTGAATCCTTCAACTTTGGCGAATATATTGTCTTCCACCTTTATCAATGGTGTATTACCGATATGGTCTAAAATTGTTTTCATTGTCTATTATATTAAAAAAATCTCCGGTTAAGAGATTAGTTGTGTATTATTTATCAAAAAAGAAACCAATCTCTTAGCTTAACAGGGGACAACAACAGATTTGATTGATTCTATTTTTCATATGTTCTTATTCTATCCGTCCGATATATGATTGTCAAGGAATTGACAAAATATTATTTGAAAGATAGTATATTGGCACAAGCACATTTTTAAACGTTTGAAGTACGTCTGTACCGATGACGCAGTGTATCGGATCACGAACTAGAAGTTTTTCCACTATCAACAAGGAATGCTTCTTTTAAAGGAGGTGATACATACAATCATTCGGAAGGGTTTTGTGGGACTTGTCTGACTTAACCAAAAATATGCGAGAATCTCTCCAACAAAACTCTTCCACTCTTATTCCTTAGACTTTGATGGTCTTTTTTGTTTGACAAAAACAAAAGAGTATAATAATATAAATATAGATTCGTAATAAAAATCGTTAAAAAGCGGGAGACCAGCAAGGTCTTTTTTAAGTTTTACACTTTAGCGATAAAATGGAGGAGATGTGAAGATTCTCCAAGAAGAAGAGTTTTGTGACTGTTTTCTAGAAATAGGCCATAAAGCTCTTCTCCCTTTTTACGGGGACCCGAAAGGTGTCTTTTTTTGTTGACAAAATAACAGGGTGTTATATAATTAATATAGAAAGTAACTTAAAAATTAATATATTATATTTCTTCTTATTTTTAAAAAATAAGAAAATACAATATTAATATATGAATGTTAGTCTTTTATATGTTTCTTTCTAAAAGACAACATTGTTCAATATAAAATCCATATTTATAAATATTTTTTAACAAAAATATTATAGTATAGATTTATGAAGCATTCACTTTTTAGAATGCTTCCTTTCTTTTTATTGACAAATATTTTCAAAGGTTTAAAATCAAAGTGTGGCCGAAGGCAATTGCACGTTCTCTATGCGTGAGGCGTCAATCGGACGCACCTTAAAAATTGCCGGGTTGTCACACTAGCAACTATATGTCTTCGACAATATTATATTGGGAGGCGCCTCCAAATGCCACGTACAATGGCTTATAAAGACCTCCCAATCTTTTTCTTTAAAGCTTCGGCTGTTTTTTTATATCCATTTGCTTTTCAAGCGAAAAAATAATAGAATAGGGTATATATGTCAAACCTTGTTTTATACCGCAAATACAGACCGCAGAACTTTAAAGAGTTTTTCGGACAGGAACATGTAATCAAGACCGTGATGAATGAAATATCTTCGGGCATGATTTCCCATGCTTATTTGTTTTCCGGACACAGAGGAACGGGAAAGACCACTTTGGCCAGATTGTTTGCCAAAGCCATCAACTGCCAGAACTTGAAAGGAGCCGAACCCTGCAACAAGTGTCCTTCTTGTTTGGAAATCAACAGTGGAAGAGCGGTTGATATTATTGAAATCGATGCCGCTTCAAACAGGGGAATTGAAGATATTAGAAGTATCAGAGAGGGAATCAGATTCGCTCCTTCTTTATTGAAATACAAAGTTCTTATTTTAGATGAAGCTCATCAACTATCAAAAGATGCGGCCAATGCTTTATTAAAAATATTGGAAGAACCGCCTTCATATGCAATTTTTATCCTAGCTACAACCGAAGCGCACAAAATGATTCCGACTATCGCTTCGAGATGCCAGAGATTCGATTTCTACAAGTTAACCTTTGACCAGATGGTTGAGAAGCTTACCTTCATCTGCAAAAAAGAAGGTCTTGAGATTGAAAAAGAAGCATTGGGATTAATTGCTTCGGCTTCGGAAGGATCAATGAGAGACGCTGAAGGAACATTAAACCAGGTTTTGAACTTTTTGCCCGATACTAAAATAAAGGCGGAAGATGTCCAAGCTCTTTTGGGCTTGGTTGATATCCACTTGGTGGTTGAGTTATCTGATTTCTTAATCAAAAAAGATAAGGCCGGGGCTTTAAAGTTTATAGGCGACAATATTGAGAAGGGAATAGACATCCCCGAATTCACCAAAACCTTTATTGACTATTTGAGAAAATTGCTTATCCTTAAGATTGATTCTGGTTTAATCAGTTCGATAATGCCCGGGGAAACCAAAGAGGTGAAGGAAAACGCTCAAAAACAATCCAATGAGTTTACAGAAGAAAATCTGAAGAAAACCCTTAATCTTCTTTTGGATGCGGACAACAAGAGTAAATATGCTTCGATCCAACAACTACCTCTTGAGCTGGCTGTAATCGAGTCAATTGGGATTGAATAGATCCTTTACATATTAAAACTAGGATGATATTATTAAATAAACAATAATCCTAGTTCACATGATATCCAAGACTGAAGAAAAAGAAAAAGTAATTAAGCTTAGAAAAGAAGGATTCTCTTATTCTGAAATTTTGAAACAAATACCGGTAGCTAGGTCTACCTTATCTTTATGGTTAAAAAGCGTAGGACTAGCCAAGGCTCAATTCCAAAGAACTACCCAAAAAAGAATTGAGGGTGGATTACGCGGTGCAGCAGCTAGAAAAAGAAATAGAATAGCTATTACTGAAGAAATAAAAAATAAAGCAAGAAAAGAAATAGTAGAAATAAGCAAAAGAGACTTATGGTTAATAGGGACATCATTACATTGGGCTGAGGGAGCAAAAGAAAAAAGCTACAAGCCTGGAACGGGGATAAGTTTTAACAATTCTGATTCCAAGATGGTTTTGCTTTTTTTAAAATGGTTAAAAATAATTTTAAAAGTCGAGGATTCTTTAGTAGCTTACGATATATATATTCATGAAACAGCTGATCATAAAAAAGCCTTAAAATACTGGGCAGATACTCTACATATCCCTTCTGAAAAATTTAAAATTTATTTTAAAAAAAATAAAATCAAGACCATAAGAAAAAATACTGGAAACGATTATCATGGTTTAATAAGAGTTAGGGTTAAAAGAAGTAGCAGTCTAAACAGGCAAATAGATGGGTGGATAGAAGGAATTTGTGAAAAATGTTAACTTTGCGGGATCGTCTAACGGTAGGACTGTGCCCTTTGAAGGCATCGATCTAGGTCCGAATCCTAGTCCCGCAACAAGTTTAAGATAGGTTTGGATCCGAGAGTAGTATAAAAATCTAAATATTTGATATGCTGAACAATATGAAATATAAACTTACAAAATCTACTGACGTCCCCAAAAAAGAAAAGTTTGGGATCAATCTTGATGTTTATCCTAATATCGATGATATTGGCATTGTGTCAGCAAGCACAGAAACTGGTCATAATCAGGAGTTCTATGATAAACAATCAACGTTCACTTATATAATTCTGGACGGAAGGGGCACCTTTTTCCTTAACGATGAAGCGGTAGAGATTGTGAAAGGTGATGTGCTTTCGATAGAGCCAAATACACGCATCTACTATAAGGGAAAATTCAAAATGATTCTTATAACAACTCCTGCTTGGAATCCTGAGAACGAAGTCGAGACCAAATCTTCAATTTGGTAAATTTACGCATCAATAAAATAGTTCTAATATTACCCAAAGCCCGCAGCCGTCTTATGCTAAGTCAGGTGACTGAGATGCATAGAAAAATAAATATATGCGAAAACAAAAACCCACAAAAAACGACAAGCTATATATCTTTGATATTACCCTCAGCCCCGACAGTCCTCTTGCGAAGAAGAAAACTAAAGTTTTGCGAACAATTTCCATTTTAAACAGACAAAGTTTATACGATCTTGCCGAAAGCATTGTCGATTCTTTTGATTTTTATTTTGATCATTGTTTCGGATTCTTTGATAATTTAAAAAATTGGACTGATTCGCTTAACAGTTACGAACTCTTTGTTGATATACCTGATGTTGCTTGCGACTCTCCGGAATCTAAAAGTGTCAAGAAAACTAAAGTGCAAGACTTATTTAGTATTAACGATAAAATGCTTTTTCTTTTTGACTATGGCGACAACTGGGAATTCGTTGTACAATTAAAAAAAATTGATAACCCTGATATAAAAAAATCGTATCCTTTGCTGATTGATAGTTCAGGCAAAGCACCGAAACAATATCCCGACTAAAATGATTGAATTAATTATATATATCAATACCATTTTGTTGAATTCACCAAAATGGTACTAATGGTTTTTAAGTCTTGTCAATAGTTTACGATTATGAATTTAGAACATTTCGAAAAACTGGTAAACGAAGGAATTAATGAAATCCCTCAAAAGTTTTTAGACAAACTGAAAAATATTGGTATTATTATTGAAGACGAACCAACCCCTGAACAATTAAAAAAATTAAAGGTGGGAAAGAACTATTTCCTTTTCGGACTATACGAAGGCGTTCCCAAAACGGAAAGATGGGGGATCAACCCCTTCTTTCCCGATAAAATAACAATATTTAAAAACCAAATTGAAAAATCAGCCGAATCGGAAGAAGAAATAAAGCAATTAGTTAAAGAAACTGTTTGGCACGAAATCGCGCACCATTTCGGAATGAATGAAGAAATGGTGAGAAAAGCAGAGAATAGAAGAAGAAATAAGAATTGACGATTGTATGCTCATAGCATACAATTGTATGCATATAGCATACAAAAAATATGATTTACTACATACTTATCATTATTGGATTTCTAACCAGATTCATTCCTCACCCAATGAACTTTACCGCTGTCGGAGCAATAGCTCTTTTTTCCGGATACTACTTTAAAGACAAAAGAATAGCTTTTGCCGTTCCTATGGCAATCATGCTTTTGAGCGATTGGTATTTGGGATTCTACCAATGGCAATTATTGGCCAGCGTCTATCTTTCTTTCGCTTTCGTAGTTCTCTTGGGAATAATGATTAAAAACAAGAAATGGTTTGTCGCTCTTCCAACTAGTTTAATCGGAACAACTTCTTTCTTCTTAATAACCAATGGAGCGGTTTGGGCTTTTGCCAACTGGTACCCACACACCTTTGCCGGCCTAATGCTCTGCTATGCCGAAGGATTGCCTTTTGTCAGGAATAACTTTGCCGGAGACTTAACATATACTTTCTTGTTTTTCGGAATAGCCGAATTAGCCATCTATTTATCTAAAAAGATGGAAATTAAAAACAGAGAAAAGATTTTCGCTCACGGAAAGATTTAAGCTTCCGAATCTTGAACAAAATCGGTTTTGTTTTTTAGAGCTTGCTCGGCCCTGTACAACTCTGAACCCAAATAAATACCATGAGTGGTGTCGCTCACAAACCTACTGAGCTGATTTCTCAGTTCTGAAGCTGTTTTGCCTCTGAATTCCTGAAGAAACATCCCTTCGGTATCGACATGTTTAGCCACTATTTCTTCGTCTTTAATTTCAATGACAAAATTTCCTCTCGGGTCCATCTCGCATTCAAGCTTCGGCTTGTTTTTTTCTATCATCTTCTGGGCTTCCAAGAAATCTCTTTCATAGATATGTCCGGAACAGGAAACAACAATCATTTTACCGATTCTCAAACCCAATGTCTCGGCTATCTCTTTTTGAATCTTTAAAAGACCGAAAGCGTTCTGGGGCCAGGCTCGATACATATCATTAGAACGCAGATAAGCGGTAAAATAGAGGATATCGTCTTGAACCAAGGCCTGAACCAAATCCAAACAAGGAGATTTGGAGTTTTTGCAGTCCTTGGAAACATTCCAAGTGAAAGCAACGGCTCTTCGGGAATAGTTTTCTTTCCTCAATTCATCAATCATCGCTTCTATCTGGTTTGTTCCGTCATGATTTCTCAAACGACTGCCATAGGTGTACTCAACTCCTTCGAAAACCCTGTCAGTCATCATTTGAGGATAATAATTAATCAAGTCTTCTTTATTGAAGTAGAGATAGGGGGGAAGATACGGCTCATCCGGATTCTCATTGTTAATGACTGTTATAATATCAACCAATTCTCTTTGTTTTTCTCCATACTGACTCATTTTCACGTATCCGAATTTCATAATCCTGTCCAAAACCTTGAGCCAGACTTCGGCAACCTTTCTTCCTTCAATCCTGAATCCGACTTTCTCGGAAGGGAAGGTGGTCGCTTCGGTGGCTATGTGGTCGGCAAACTCAACTGGTTCGGCTATCCACTTTTTAGGCAGTTTTGAAATGTCCAATACGCTCAAAGCTGTTTCAACTTCTGAAACCTCGACAAAAATACTGTTTTTTGAAAAATAATCAACAAACTCTTTGATTCTTTCTTCGGGAATCTCTTCATGAATGAATTCTTTCTTTTCTCCTTTTAAAAAGCTCTGGAATTCTTTCAAGCTTCCGGACAGATCTCTTCCGGTAATAATAAGAAAATTAACTTCGGGATTTAAAAACAGATTGCGGACGATGTAGTTGATTCCTTCTTTGGAATACAATTGTCCCACGCTCAAGACCTTCGCCTTTGATTCGGGAGAAATGTTTTTCCAAATGTCTTCTTTTTTGGTCCAGCCCGTGGTTATGGCAACGGTAGAATTGGGTTCTCGGTTGAGAATCAATTGAGTGGGATAGTATTTGGGCCAGATATCAATATTAGGGATTTTCTCTTGTTTGCTCATTACCTATACAATACTGCAAAATAATATGTTTGTAAACTTGATTGTTTTAAACGGAAAGTGATAGAATTAAATAAAAAATATGAAAATAGAATTAAATAAACCGACCTGGTATTCAATGCTTCTGGCCATAATTATATATATCGGCACTTTTTTCCTCGCTTTTTATCTCGGACAAGTATATGAAGGAGCAAAAGCAATGGAAAGAGAAACTGAATTACAGATAGTAACAATCAAAGCAGTCTTTGCTTGCCCGGAGAATAAAGCCATTTACGCTGAATTTACAAAAAACCAAGTTAAGTTGATATTGAGCGACGGAAGAGAAATGACTCTGCCACAAACAATTTCCGCTTCAGGAGCCCGTTATGCCAATACCGACGAAACCTTCATTTTCTGGAATAAAGGAGATGGGGCATTTATTGAAGAGAACGAATTCACAACATATCAAGATTGTATCACCAAATAAATCATTTTAACGGAACAAAAACAAATCCGTCAAATCTTTCCGTTTTTATTTCTTCCTTCGATATCTTTTCAATCTTTAAAATACTGTTTTCGACGGGGATGACCATGATGCCTCCAATTTTTAACTGCTTTAACAATCCTTCGGGAATTTCTTTCGCCGAAGCGGAAACAAGTATCCTGTCAAAGGGTGCTTTTTCTTCTAACCCTATCTCTTTTACTGCTTGCCGTATCTCCGCATTGCTTAACCTGTATTTGGCCAAATTATTTTTGCCAAAAGCAACGAGATCGGGAATAATTTCCGTTCCGAAGACAAAACCGTTTTCAGATATTTCCGCCAGTAAAGCGGTGGTCCAGCCCGACCCGGAACCGACATCAAGAACTTTGCTTCCTTTCTTAGAATCAAGGAGTTCCAACATGAAAGCGACGGTCAACGGCTGGGAAATAGTCTGGCCGTGTCCAATAGGGAGGGGAAAGTCATCATATGCTTCGTCTTCATATTCGGGTAAAACGAAATCCCCGCGGTCGATTTTCTTAAACGCTTTGATAATGCTTTCCGTTTTCAAGACTCCTTCTTCAATTAAGTCGGAAACCAACTCCTTCATATGCCTTCATTTTACCACAAGTATTGATTTTTAGACATTGACCCTGGTATAATGGACTCATATGGATGTACTCAGAGAAGTTGGAAAAGAAATTAAGGAAGGAAAAATAGGAGTTATCCCAACCGATACCGTCTATGGTATTGTTTGTTCGGCTTTTGATAAAAAAAGCGTTGAAAAAATATATAAACTCAGAAAAAGAGATTTGAAGAAACCAATGATTGTTTTGATTTCTTCTTTAAAAGATTTGAAACTGTTCGGGATAGAGATGGATAAAAAAACAGTCGATAAATATTGGCCGGGAAAAACAAGTATTATCCTTCCCGTTAAAAAGTTTGAATACTTGCACCGGGGAAAGAAAAGCTTGGCTTTCAGACTTCCCGACGACAGCAACCTGATTCAGATACTCAAAGTGTCAGGACCGATTGTAGCACCCAGTGCTAATGTCGAAGGAAAAGAGCCTGCCACGACTGTCGAAGAAGCAAAAAAGTATTTCGGAGAACAAATTAATTTCTATCTCAGTGCTGGAAAATTAAAATCAAAACCGTCAAAAATAATCTCTTTATTAAAAGGAAAGGTTGAGGTGGTTAGAAAATAGTGATAATATTTAAACATGAATAAACTGGTAATCATAAGACACGGGGAAAGCATCTGGAACAAGGAAAACATCTTTAATGGATGGATTGATACTCCTCTGTCAGAAAAGGGAATAGAGCAAGCCAAAAAGGCGGGACAAATCTTAAAAGAAAAAGGGTTTTCTTTTGACGTTGCGTTTACTTCTTTACTAGAAAGAGCTTCTAATACACTAAACTTAATATTGAAAGAAATGAATCTTTCAATTCCCGTTGAAGAATCATGGAGATTAAATGAAAGACACTACGGAGCGCTTCAAGGGGAAAACAAAGATGAAATGAGGAAAAAGTTCGGAGCCGAACAGGTTGAGATATGGAGGAGGAGCTATAACGTCAGGCCTCCGGAAAAAAAGGAGGAAAGAGAGCTTGGATACAAAGAAGTTAAGGAGGGCGAAGTTCCTTTGACTGAAAGCTTGGAAGATACTGAAAAAAGATTATTGCCATACTGGCAAGACAGTATCGTTCCGCAAATCAAAGAAGGAAAAAAGATTATTATTTCCGCCCATGGTAACAGCATTAGAGCTTTGATCAAAAACATCGAAGGATTATCTGAAGAAGAAATCGTTAAGGTGGAGGTACCGGTCGGAATTCCCTTGGTTTATGAATTAGACGATAATTTAAAGCCGCTCAACAAGTACTATTTGAAAGATTGACATATTTCATCTTTGTGATATATCTGTAATACAGTTCTTTATCTAAAAACACTTTTTTGATGGCTTAATTTAATAATATTTATATATTATTGAACTAGGCCATCAATGCGGTAGCCTAGAATCGTGTGGTTTTCGTGTCACCCACAACGATTAACGGCACCTATTGGTGTGCTAGGAGGAGGTTATGTTTCCGCCCCATGGAGCGTCATTGGACCGACGCTACCAACCCCGAGAGCAGTTCTCAGCTCGCTCTTGCGGAATAAACCTTCTCCACCCTCTCTTAATTAATAGCCTTGTGCTCTTTTTTTATACCTTCTCTGATTATCAATCCAACACCTTGACTGCCAAAACAGATATGGTATATTTAAAACCATATGATATCTGAGAGGCAGGCACAAATCATTAAGAATCTCGTTAAGGAATATATCAAGACCGCTGAGCCGGTCAGTTCCAAGTTTTTAGCCGAAAAGTATGATTTCGGCATTTGTCCTTCGGCGATAAGGATTGAATTCCAGTATTTAATCAAAGAAGGATATTTGGAGCAACCCCATACTTCGGCGGGAAGAGTACCGACCGACAAGGCCTACCGTTATTTCGTTGATACCCTGAAAGAAAGGAAAGAAGAAAAAGTTGAAGTAGAATTGGAAAAAATACTCAGGGGGATGTCTGATAAATTCAAGATGGCTTCGGAGATAACCAAGTTCATGGCCGATAATTCTTCAAGCTTCGTTAATCTTCATTTTTTCAAAGAGGATTTCAATTTAAAAGAAGGGCTCGATGAAATATTCAAAGGACCAGAGGCCAAAGACGAAAGTTTTGTTTCAAGTTTGGTCAACTTCATGGAAAACTTCGAAAAAAACATTGAAACCCTACACGATTCGAAAAGCATGGTCTTTATCGGAAAAGAAAATCCCATTCCGAGAACCAAAGATATCACTTTCATTTGTTCGGAATGCAATCTGCCGGGACAAAAAGCCTTTATTACCATCTTGGGACCCAAGAGAATGGACTACGAGAAAAATATAAGATTAATTAATTCGCTTAATAAAGCATTAAAAGAACTCCTATGAAAGAAGAAAACATTGAAGAAATAAAAAAGGATCTGGAAGAAGCCGAAAAGAAAAGGGACGAATACTTTGGTGGTTGGCAAAGAGAAAAAGCTGATTTCCTCAACTACAAAAAACAGGAATTCGACAGACTGAAGGGAACCCTTTGTATTGCCAAAGAATCTTTATTTGAAGAACTCATTCCTGTCTTGGACAGCTTCAGCTTGGCGGAAAAAGCCATTCCTGAAGAAGAAAAAGAGAATAATAACATCAAAGGCCTTATATTGATTAAAAAGCAGCTGGAAAACGCTTTAAAAGGCCTAGGATTGATAGAAATCGAGTCAGTCGGGCATAAGTTTGATCCCAGCCTTCATGAAGCGGTGGAAGAAGTGAAGGGGGAACAGGGAATGATAATTGAAGAAGTTGAAAAAGGATATTCTTTCAATGAAAAAGTTTTGAGACCGGCCAAGATTAAGGTGGGAAAGTAACTATCACTCTTGACAGGCGAGTGATAATTTAATAATATAGATATATAAGAATAAATTAAAGATATATGACAAAAGTTTTAGGAATTGATTTGGGTACTGCAATTACCAAATACGCTTCAATAGTTAATGGAGAACCGAAAGCCCTGGAAAACAGAGAGGGGTCGATTTTGACCCCTTCGATTATCGCTCTAACCAAAGGAGGGGAAAGAGTGGTTGGAATTTTAGCTCAAAGACAGGCTATCACTAATCCTAAAAATACCATTTCCGGAGTCAAAAGATTCATCGGCAGAAGATTTTCCGATGCCGAAGTTCAAAAAGAATTAAAACTCTTACCCTATGAAACCAAAGAAAGATCCGACGGAGGAGTTGAAGTTAAAATGGGAGACAAATGGTATACTCCGATTGAAATCTCTTCAATGATTTTGCAGAAAGTCAAAGCCGATGCCAAAGACAAATTGGGAGAAGACATTAAAAATGTTGTTATCACTTGTCCGGCTAACTTTGACGATTCGCAAAGAAAAGCAACCAAAGCAGCCGGAGAAATTGCCGGATTCAATGTTTTAAGAGTCATCAACGAACCAACTGCTGCCGCTCTTGCCTACGGTTTCGGAAAGAAAGAAGCCAGCAAAGTTTTAGTCTACGACTTCGGAGGCGGTACGTTTGATGTAACCATCCTTGATGTTTCTCCGGATACGGTTGAGGTCTTGGCCACAGGAGGAGAAGCCCACTTGGGAGGAAACGATTTTGACCAGAGAATCATCGACTGGATGTTAACAGAATTCAAAAAGAATCAAGGAATCGATTTATCCAAAGATCCTTTGGCTTTGCAAAGATTAAAAGAAGCAGCTGAAAAAGCCAAGACCGAATTGTCGAGCGCTATGGAAACAAACGTTAATCTTCCTTTTATCACTTCCGATGCCGAAGGACCCAAGCACTTGGAATTCAAAATTTCCAGATCTCAATTCGACTCGATGACCAACGATTTGATTGAAAGATCAATTGACAGGGTTAAGAAAACGATTGACGAGATAAAGCTGGATAAGAATGAAATCAAGGAAGTCATTTTGGTCGGAGGAACGACTCTGATTCCGGCGGCCAGAGATGCGGTTAAGAATTTCTTTAACAAAGAACCGAACAAATCAATCAACCCCGAAGAAGTGGTTGCCATCGGTGCGGCCATTGAAGCGGAAATCTTGACTGCCAAAGAAGAAGGCAGAACTCCCGAGGGAGATATTAAAAGCGTGCTATTGTTGGATGTATTACCGCTATCCTTGGGAATTGAAACATTAGGAGGAGTTTCTACTCCGATGATTGTTAAAAATACAACCATTCCCACATCCGGTTCGCAGATATTCTCCACCGCTGCAGATAATCAAACTTCAGTCGAGATAAACGTACTACAGGGAGAAAGATCGATGGCTAAAGACAATAGGTCTTTGGGTAAATTCGTCTTAGACGGAGTTCCTCCGTCACCGAGAGGCATTCCTCAAATCGAAGTCAAATTCGATATTGATGCCAATGGAATCTTAACCGTTGCCGCATTAGACAAGGCCTCTAATAAATCTCAATCAATCAAAGTTGAGGGTTCAATCGGACTATCCAAAGAAGAAATAGAAAAGATGAAAAAGGATGCTGAAATGAATGCCGCTGATGATCAAAAAAAGAGGGAAGTTATTGAAGCTAAAAATGTCGCCGAAAATCTTATCTACCAATCGGAAAAAACTTTAAAAGAAGCCGGGGATAAAGCTCCTGCCGAATTGAAAAAAGAAGTGGAAGACAAGATTAGTGAATTGAAAAAAGTCAAAGACGGTGATAGTATGGAGGAGATAAAGAAAAAAACCGAAGAGCTTTCACAAGCCATTCAGAAAGTCGGAGCAGCCATGTATCAAAAACCCGAAGAACCCAAAAAGGAAGAGGGTCCGGAAAACGCTCCCGAAGCTGAAACAGAGAAAGAATAATTCAAAGAATTATCTTAAGAATGGCAAAATCGATTTGATTTTGCCTTTCTTATTAATCCATGCAAAAAGATTACTACAAAATATTGGGAGTGGAAAAAGGTGCTTCGGCCGAAGACATCAAGAAGGCCTACTACAAATTGGCTCACGAGCATCACCCCGATAAGAAAGGAGGGGATGAGGCCAAGTTTAAGGAGGTCAATGAAGCCTACCAGACTTTGTCAGACAAAGACAAGAAGGCCCAATACGATCGCTTCGGAACAACCTTTAATGGAGGCGGAGCCCAACAGGGAGGATTCAACCAGAATATCAACTGGGAAGACATTATGGGTAATGCCGGCGGATTTGAAGACATCTTTGATATCTTCGGAGAAGGTTTCGGCATGGGAAGGAAAAAGCCAAAAGATGTGAGAAAAGGAAAGAACCTTGAGGTAATCTTGGAACTTGATTTGGAAACAATCCTTCGCGACCAAGAAAGGGAAATAATCATTACCAAAAATTCAACCTGTACGAGATGTAATGGTAATGGAGCTGAACCTGGAACCGATACCAAGGAATGTTTCACTTGCCGGGGAATGGGAAGAGTGCAGCAAATAAGGAAGACCATTTTCGGAACCATCTCCCAGCAGGTCATCTGTCCCGACTGCCATGGAGAAGGAGTCAAGCCGGAAAAACCTTGCAATGTCTGCCACGGAGAAGGAAGGATTAAAAAAGAAGAAAAGATAAGGATAAGCATACCGGCCGGTGTTGACAATAACCAGATAATTAAGGTAAAAGGGAAAGGTGAAGCTGGAAAGAGAAACGGGGAAGCAGGGGACTTGTATATAAGGATAATGATCAAACCGCACCGAGTCTTTGAAAGAAGCGGAGACGATATTTATTTGAAACAGAATATCTCTTTTTCTCGGGCAACCTTGGGAGATAGCATCAAAATCCCGACTTTGGAAAAAGAAAATATTGTCATCAAGGTTCCCAACGGCACCGAATCAGGAAAAATCCTCAAAGTTTCCAGAAGGGGCATTCCTCATTTTTCAGGCATTGGCCGAGGAAACTTGTATATCCAATTCAATGTCGAGACCCCGCAAAAGCTGACAAAAAAACAAAAAGAATTACTGGAAGAATTAAAGAAAGAGGGACTTTAATCCCTCATCCGCCCCAATAGCTCAGTTGGTAGAGCAACAACCTTTTAAGTTGAAGGTCACAGGTTCGAATCCTGTTTGGGGCACACATATATTGACTTTTTTTCAAATAACCATAGAATCAACTAAAGGAGCTCTTTATGTTCGTTCATAAGACTTTTCAGAGTATCAACCCAAAAGCCATTGCGATAGGCATTATCGCAATAGGATTGCTCATTGCGGCAACAGACACGCCTGCTTCTCCTTTCGGGATGCTATTGGCTACTGCCGGAATCCTATGTATCGCCCTCAGAATGGTCTAAACCCCTACAAATCAAATTATTTGTAGGGGATTATTCGTTTTATAGTCAAACAAAAACTCGGCATTTAGCCGAGCTTTGTTGTTTTATCTTTATCTTATCGAATAAGTAATCGAAACATTTGAGGTGACCTTGTTCTGTCCGGTTTCTATTGTCGGGACTGATACGGAAGACATTGATTTTTCCGCTCCTCCGCCGACTCCGTAATAAGTGTCATAGACGGGATAACTGCTTTCGTAGAAGCTGACGATTCTGCCCAAGCTAACTCCTAAAGCTTTTTCTAGTTTTTGAGCCTTTTCTTTGGCATCTTTAATGGCCAATTCTTTAGCCTGTTCTTTTACCGCTTCATCGTCATCAACAATGAAGGAAAGACTGCTAATCTCATCTGCCTTCGCTTCGGTTGCTCCGGAAATGATTTCTCCAACCTTGGTCAAATCTCTGATTTTAACGTGAACAGTCTGAGCGATTTCATATCCGACGAAAATTCTTTTTCCTGTGTCTCCGTTGTATTCATAGCGGGGACTGATGTTATAAACGGTTGTCTTGATATCTTTGGCTTCGATTCCTTTTCCTTTGAGGAAAGAAATTATTCCGTTCATTGTTTCGTTGTTCTGGTTGGTCACCAAAGCAATATCCTTACCCTCGTTCTTAACCGAAATGTCGATTACTCCCACATCGGGAGAAACGTAGACTTCGCCCGTTCCGGCAACGGTGATGGTTTTGCTGTCAGCGCTCTTTGACTTCTCATCGATTGAAGCGACAAAATATCCTATGACGGCTATCATTAAAACGAAAATAAGAAATTGAAAAAACTTGTTTTCCATTATTTTCATATATTTTTTATTTATTATTATGTAAATATTATATCCTTTCCTTTTTCTTTTTGCAATCAATTGATTAAAAACAAAAAATGCATTAATATCTCCGTATAAGCGAGATTCGTATAGTGGCAGTATATCTGCTTCCCAAGCAGAGGGCGCCAGTTCGATTCTGGTATCTCGCTCATATGAAGTTTCATCTCAAAACATATGGCTGCAAAATGAATCGGGCCGATTCCGAGCTAATGCGAGGGATTCTTTTGAACGACCATGAAGAATCTTCGGAAAAGGAGGCTGATTTTGTCATTCTCAATACTTGCGGAGTGGTGGAAAAGACTGAAAGGAAAATATTGAAAGAAGCTTTTGATTTAAAAAGAAAAGGCAAGAAGGTCATCATTTCCGGTTGCCTTCCTTTAATTTCTTTTGAAGAATGCTATGAAGCAGCCGATGGACTATTGGGACCATCCAATATTTCTTCAATCGGCCTTCTGGTTGAAAAAGTTTTAAAAAACAAAAAAGAGTTCATTATTGAAAAGGAAACATATGACAAGGCGGAAATGTGTTCCAGTAAAAAGAGATTGAATGGAGATACATGTTCGGCTATTGTTTCCATAGCCGAAGGGTGTGTTGGCAATTGTTCATATTGCGCCACCAAATTTGCCAGGAAAAAACTTAATTCTTTTGGAAAGGAAAATGTTATTAAAGAGATTAAAGAAGCTCTTTCTTTGGGCTTTAAGGAAATACAGCTGACTTCCCAGGATTTATCGGTCTACGGAATGGAAAAAGGGAGACAGATGTTACCAGAATTAATAGAAGGCATTTCTGAAATAGAAGGTGATTTTAAGGTTAAACTGGGAATGATGAATCCGGGACATGCAAGAAGAATAATGGAAGAATTATTATCCTACTATCAATCAGACAAGATATACAAATTCATTCATCTGCCTTTGCAATCGGGAGATGATGAACTGTTGAAAAAGATGAATAGGGGATATTCAGTCAGTGATTTCATCGAAGTGGTTAAAGCTTTCAGAAAAAAGTTCAAAGAAACCATTATCGCCACGGATATAATCGTCGGACATCCTTTGGAAACCGAAGAATTATTCAAGAAAACAATTGAAGTGATTAAAAAGATTCAGCCGGAGATAGTCCACATTTTTAAGTTTTCCAAAAGGAAAGGGACTCATGATTTTAATTTAAAAGATTTACCGGATAGAATTAAAAAAGACAGGTCGAGGATTCTTTCTGAGCTCTTTGAAAAATACAATCTGGAAAAGAATAAAAAGTACAAAGGAAAAAAGCTTGAAGTTTTAATCGTTGAAAAAAGAAAAGGAAAATACCTATCCAGAACCGATTCGGGGAGGGCAGTGATATTGGAAGATGGGAAAATAGGAGAAATTACCAAAGTTAAGATTGTTGATTATAAGTGGAATTATCTAATTGGTAAAAAGTTTGACAATATATGATAATATGTCATAATTCAGCCGGTTCTTCCATAAAACAGAATACGGACAGAACTAGGTAGTTATCATGAACGAACATGACGAAATCATTGAACTGTACAACAAAGGATCCTATGCTGAAGCGTTGAAATCCTTTAAATCAGAGTATCCTTCTGATGAATCGACACCACTCGAGTTAACGGCAATCAGGGGCTGGTGTTATTACCGGACAGGAAAATTCGTTGAGGCCAAAAACATGTCCACGTTGGCGATACTCAGCAACGACGTAAATGGTTGGAGACTTCTTGCTCAAATATCTGCGCGTGCGATAAAGGACGATAAGCTTCTAGCCGAGATTCTCAAAGAATTTCCGAACGATTCGGCTATCTGCAATGCGTACCTAATACGTGCGCTCGAAGATGACTCGACTCTACCGATGGAAGATGTTCTCGACATCGCCCTGCGGATGATAAATGGTGACGAAATTTCTGACACCAACGGCATAAACAATGCGGCCCGAATCTTCGAAAGAAAGGGTGGCAAAGCAGGTGCGGTCACTGCCCTCGGTCTCTGGGATATCGCTCTTGTAAAGTATGAAGAAGGAACGAACACCCTTCATCACCGTGCCGCAGTCTGGTTCTGGAAATCAAAGGCTTACAAACTCCTGGGAAATCTGGAGCTTGCCCGCATCGCCGGCAAAGAATCTCTCCGTCTCTGGTACGAGCAAGTCCGAGCAGACCCTGACAACCAGGAATTCAAAAATAAAACCGTCGGGGCGAAACAATGGCTTGAGGAAATTTCTAACACTACATAGCACAGAAATAACTCCTCGGCTTTTTTTTATTACAATTAAAATGAGTGTTATCTTGTCAATGATTAAATTGACTTGACAGCTGTCAATTATTTGATATGCTTTAGTTAATGCACATCATTCAAGAAAAATTAATAAGTTTAGCCGATAATTACAATTTATCCGATTTAACATTAAGAAAAATCGGAGAACTTGTAAGTGAGCCCAATAGTCCGCAAAAAATAAAACACCATATCAATCAATTGATTGGCAGGGGATTGCTAGTTGTAAGCCCTGATGGCAAAAAAATTAAAAAAGCAAAGAGTGGCCTTAATAAGTCAGGACTGGTTTCTTTGCCGATACTGGGTTCCGCTAACTGCGGCCAAGCCTTGATATTCGCTGATGAAAAAATAGAAGGATATCTAAAATTATCTCGCAGTTTATTAAAAAACGATTTGATTAGCAAAATTAAGGAAATTTTTGTTTTAAAGGCCGTTGGTAATTCTATGAATAGAGCGACGATTGATAATAAAAATATCGAAGACGGAGATTTTGTAATTATTAAAAAAGAATCCTCCATTAAAAGCGGGGATTATGTGGTTTCCGTCATTGACGAAGTTGCAAACATAAAAAAACTATATATCGACAAAAACAACAATCAAATAATTCTTTTGTCGGAATCGAGTCAGGATTTTCCTCCCATATATATAAGCGAAAAAGACCAGGCCGGCTATTTAATTTGCGGGAAAGTTGTCGACGTCATGAAGAAACCCGATGAAATTACCCTGATGAGAGATGCTTCTTCGTCCGATATTCTTAAGAATCTGGGAAACATATCGGAAGAAGAAGTTGAGTATTATGAAAACTTATGACAAGCAAACCGGAAATAAAATGCGGGGATTTGTTTTTAGTTGATTTTAATCCCGGCACCGGACACGAATATCAAGGAAAAAGACCGGCACTCGTGATTGAATCTGATAAGCAGATTAAGAAAAGCAATTTAATCACGATATTGCCTTTGACTTCCAATTTAGACAACAGAGTCGTTGACGATATTTTTATTAAGGTCAATAAAGATAATCGCCTTAAGTTCGATTCAATAATTAAAGTTTACAACATTATTTCTTTTGATTATTCCAGATTTGTTAATAAAATAGGCGAAGTAGATCGAGAAATATTGAAAAAAGCAAGGAATTATTTGCTAAAGCATTTCGATTTGTTTTGATTTTTAAAATATGATATTCTGTATATATTGAATAAGAAACAAACTATGCAAAACCAAACCAAAAACATCATCTGTTTAATAGCTGTCGGAGTCGCTTTCGCCTGCGGATTTTATTTCCATGAAATGATGTTCCAGCAATACTACAAGATGGCCTATTCGATAGATAATGTCGATTTTTCCCTTTTGAAAAAGGCTTGGGATCAGGTATCAGCCAACTATGTCGATCCGGACAAAATAGACAATGAAAAGATGATATACGGGGCTGTTTCGGGAATGGTTGATGCCATCGGCGACCCGTACACCGAATTCTTCGACCCAGAAGAAGCCAAAAAACTGCAGGAAGACATTGCCGGAAGCTTTGAAGGTATCGGCTTGCAATTGGGAGTCAAAAACAAACAAATTACCGCCATTTCTCCGATTAAGGGAACTCCGGCTGAAAGAGCGGGATTAAAGCCGGGCGACCTTATTCTAGCGGTTGACAAGAAACCGACAGCTGATATTTCGATTGACGAAGTGGTCAGTATGATCAGGGGGCCCAAAGGAACCAAGGTTGTTTTAACAATAGCCAGAGGAGAAGAAAACAAAGATATTGAAATAACAAGAGATATCATCAAGGTTCCTTCAATGGAATGGAAGATGGTGACGACCGAAGACGGAAAAAAGATTGCTCACGTATCTCTTTTCCAATTCTCCGACACCGTCTATCAGGATTTCAAGAAAGCATCTTTTGAAATATTGAACAATAATGTTTCGGGAATAGTTTTGGATATGAGAAATAATCCCGGCGGATTGGTCAATCAAGCAACAGACATTGCCGGCTGGTTCCTCAATGTGGGAGATGTTATTTTGGTTGAACAGGACAGAGACGGAACCAAAACCGAATTCAAATCGAACGGACCATCCAACTTCTCTTCAATCCCCATGGTTGTTTTAATCAATGAAGGAAGCGCTTCGGCCTCGGAAATTTTGGCCGGTGCCTTGAAAGACGACAGAAAAATATTAATGATCGGACAAACTTCATTCGGAAAAGGAACTGTCCAGAAGATTATCGACTTTGATGACGGTTCAAACTTGAAAGTGACTATCGCCAAATGGTACACTCCCTCTGGTGTTAGAATACAAGACACTGGGATAGTACCGGATATAGCAGTTGAGTTGACTGTCGAAGACTACGACCAAGGAAAAGACCCGCAAATGGAGAGGGCCTTGCAAGAAATAGAAAAACTACTAAAATAAGGTATATGAAAGTCATACTATTAAGAGACGTTCCCAATACAGGGAAAAAGCACGATATTAAGGAAGTTTCTCCCGGCTTTGCCAGAAACTTTCTATTCTCCAAAGGATTGGCCATCACTGCCGATGCCGAATCATTAAAAAACTTAGAAGCCAAAAAGAAAGCCGATACAAACAGAGTCGAACAAGAACTGAAAGAAACCGAAAAGATTATTTCCGCACTAAACAAAAACGAAGTTGTTATAAAGGTTAAGGCGGGAGACGAGGGACAGTTATTCGAATCAATCAATAAGCAGAAGATTTCGGATCATTTGAAAGAAATGGGTTTCAATGTTTCAAAGGACCAGATTGATTTGAAGTCCCCAATCAAAGAAACAGGGGAGTTCCCAATCAAGTTGAAGTTGGAACACGGATTGGAAGCGGAGGCAAAGATAATAATTTCAAAAAAAGAGGAGTAGCTTTCTCTTCTTTTTAATTTTAAACGATATGCCATATTATATTTTCGTAGCAGGCGGAGTGATGAGTAGCGTAGGAAAAGGAGCAGCCACCGCTTCGATAGGAAAGATTCTCCAAAGCAGAGGATTTAAGGTCTCGGCTATTAAGATCGACCCGTATATCAACGTCGATGCCGGAACCATGAACCCCATTGAACACGGAGAAACTTTCGTGACCAATGACGGAACCGAATGCGACCAGGACGTGGGCAACTACGAAAGATTCTTGAATATCGATTTGTCGACCGACAACTATATGACGACAGGCCGAGTATATCAAGCGGTTATTCAAAAAGAAAGAAACCTTGAGTTTGACGGAAGATGTGTGGAAGTGGTTCCCGATATTCCCAATGAAGTGATTACTCGAATCGAAAAGGTGGCCAAGAAAGACAAGGTTGATTTCGTGATGATTGAAATCGGAGGAACAGTGGGGGAATACCAAAACCTTTTATTCTTGGAAGCGGCCAGAATGATGAAATTAAAACATCCCGGTCATGTTCTTTTCGCTCTGGTAACATATTTACCAACAATCAAAATAATCGGGGAAATGAAAACCAAACCGACACAAACTTCGGCCAGATTATTAAACGAAGCCGGAATTCAGCCCGATTTCATATTAGGAAGAGCTTCGGTTCCTTTGGACGAACCCCGCAAAAGAAAGATTTCCATTTTCTGTAGCCTCGACCTCAAAGATGTTATTTCCGCTCCCGATGTCGATTCAATATATGAAATACCTTTGAATTTTGAAAAAGAAGGATTGGGAGATAGAATATTAAAGAAACTTAGATTAAGAACGAAAACCAAGGATATAAAGGAATGGACCGGTTTGGTTAACACAATTAAGAAAGAAAAAAAGACGGTAAAGATTGGAATAGTGGGGAAGTACTTTGAGTCGGGCGGATTCTCTATTACCGATTCATACATTTCCGTCATTGAAGCAGTTAAGCATGCCGCCTGGGCTAATAACAAGCAACCGGAAATACATTGGTTGTCAGCCCAGAAGTTTGAAACCGGAGACAAGGAAGAATTGAAAAAGCTGAAAGAATACGATGGCATTATTGTTCCTGGAGGATTCGGAACGAGAGGCATAGAAGGGAAAATAAAAGCGATAGAATATTGCAGAAAGAATAAGATTCCTTTCTTAGGATTGTGTTTGGGTCTTCAATTGGCTGTAATTGAGTTCTCTCGAAACGTTTGCGGAATCAAAGACGCAACTTCAAGAGAGTTTGATTCCAATGCCAAGAATCCGGTGATTGATTTGATGGAAGAACAGAAAGAATTGATGAAAAAGAAAAACTACGGAGGAACAATGAGGTTGGGTACTTGGGATTGCGATATTAAAAAAGGAACTATTTCTTCAAAAGCATACAAAGCAGACAAGATTTCGGAAAGACACAGACACAGATATGAGGTCAATAACCAATACAGGGATTTGATTGTTAGTAAGGGCTTAACTGTTGCCGGAATCAATACCAAGAAGGACTTGGTTGAAATAATAGAACTAAAAGACCATCCTTTCTTTGTGGCCGTTCAGTTCCATCCGGAACTTAAATCGAGACCTTTGTTTCCACATCCTTTATTCAAGGAGTTTATAAAGGTAGCGGGAAAATAGTAAAACTTTACAAAATATGAAAATTACTTTTATCCAAACCGGAGGAACAATAGATAAAGATTATCCGCAAGGAACAACAAATCATGGCTATTCGTTTGAAATTGGCGAACCAGCTTTTTCTTCTATATTGAAAAAAATTAATAGTCGATTTGAGTACGAGCTTATTCCATTATTAAAAAAAGACAGCTTAGACATAACCGATAAAGATAGGGAAAATATGTACTCTAAAATTTCGTCTATTGAAAACGATAAAATTATTATCACTCACGGTACAGACACCATCCACTTAACGGCTCAAAAACTTAATGATATTTCAGGCAAAACAATTATTTTGACCGGGTCTTTTCTTCCGGAAAAATTTTATAACTCAGACGCGATGTTTAATCTCGGTATGGCTGTTGCAGCCGTACAGACTTTAGACAATGGAGTGTATATAGCACTTTATGGCGAAATTGTGCCTTGGGATAAACTTAAGCAATAATTACTAAAAAGTTCCGAGTTCGTCAACTAAAAACCAGAGACCTAAATCTCTGGTTTTTCCTGTCTTATTGATTAATCAACATTCACTATCTTGGCTATCCTCTGAGAACCGTCAAACTTTTCTTTTCTTTTGGTTCCGAAAGAAACAACTCCTTCCTTTATCGCATAAAGAGTGTCATCTGAACCCATTCGGACATTATGACCAGCAATGAATTTGGAACCTCTTTGACGTATGATAATAGAACCAATTTTAGTTTTTTGGCCTGCAAATAATTTGACTCCTAGGTATTTTGGGTTGGAATCTCTTCCCAAGCGGCTTGTACCCGCGGCTTTGGTTGTTGCCATTTTGACTCTTTGCCGATTTTAATTTAATATATATGTATTAAATCGGCATTTATATTAACAATCAGATGTTAACAAAAATATTGGATTTTGTCAAAGAAAACCAGGATAAAATAGTCCTTGTTCTCTGTATAATCTTAATAGCAACCCTGTCCTTCTTTTTGGGCTTTATTTACGCTAAAATGCAAGAAAAGACACCTTTGAGGATAGAGGCCTTAATTCAAATAAATGAATATTCCTAAACACGTAGCGGTAATCCCGGATGGTAACAGAAGATGGGCCAAGAAGAATGCTTTGGCCTCTTTTACCGGACACAAAATTGCTTTTGCCGGGCACCAGAAAGGAGCCAGTTCCGCTGAAGAAATAATCGAAAAAGCCATTCAAATGAAAATCCCTTATTTAACTATCTGGGGCAGTTCTTTGGATAATATAACCAAGAGATCAAAAAGCGAAGTCAATTGTCTTTTTAAAATATTCAAGAAAGAATTCGAGAAGATCGCTGAAGACAAAAACATCCATAAAAAGAAGGTAAGGATAGAAGTAATAGGGAAGTGGAGGGAATATTTTCCCAAAGACCTCAAAGATGTAATTGAAAACGCAATTCAAAAAACTAAAAAATACGACAAATATTTTCTAACCTTTTTAATGGCCTATAACGGAACCGATGAAATGATTGATTGCATTAAAGAGATAAAGAAAAAGAGGGAAGAGGTTAATGAAAAAACAATCAAAGAAAATCTCTGGACCAAGGACTTGCCTCCGGTTGATTTAATCATTCGAACCGGAACAGAAGACGACCCTCATAATTCGGCCGGATTTATGATGTGGCACACCGCCTACTCCCAATTATATTTCACCAAGAAATACTTTCCCGAATTCAAGGGAAAACAATTCGAGGAAGCGATAAAAAACTACTCAGAAAGAAAGAGGAGAAAAGGTGCTTGAACTTTATTCTTTGATAGAGTATAAATAAACAAGGTGGTACCTTTGAAACAACTTGCTATTTATTCAGACGCAGCCGGGAAATGTGAACACTGTGGGAGAATCCTTGACCTGGACGAAATGCCCATATCAACGAGCACCAAGTGGAAGTGTCGACATTGCGGCAACGAAGTAAGCCGAGAAAAAACATTCGGCTATGAGAGAGGAACACTATTCTGGAGGAAAGTCCTCTGGATAGATAAAAACGGGAATTGGTCAAAAGACAGACCCAGAAGAGAATTCTCCCTCGGAGGATACCGCATCGTCAACAAGGTATCTTCTCTTTTTTTATACCGATATTGACAAAATTACAAAGTATTGTTATAAAATAATTAGGTCTTAGGCTATGACTGAACTGATTATAACCACAGACCCATTCGAAGGAGCAATGCAACGAATGCTTGCCTTCGTTAGGGAGAACGGGAAAGGATCAGAATCAGAAAAGGTCCTTGAGGATGTAAAGAAACGTTTCTGCAAAGATGCGAGGGAAGAGAAAATCGCAGAAGAAGCGTACGAAACCGGCGAGTTGAGGATATTCTATTATCCGATACCTCGGGAAACCAAAAATTGCTCCAGCAATCAAGATTTTCCGAACATGCCAGCAAGAGTGAGGTGAATAAGATTACAAAAATCTTAAAAAGCCTCCTCTTATTTTTTTACAAAAATATCGCAAGGGAACAGTACTTGACAGGGCGCAAACCCTGATATATTATTAAATCATAAACGTCGTACAATGTAGGTTAAGCGACGTTATAGGGGGCTTCAAATAGCGTGTTACATATATATGACTGTTTTACACCTTTTTAGTCTAAAAACACGACCCTTTAAAATGCGTTTATAAAAATGATTCGATAACTATATCATCTTTGCATTCTTCCCTAAAAATATTTTTATAAAAAAATTTAAAAATCAAAAATAAAATGTTTAACAACTAATCAATGTTTTACAGAAAGCTTCCATTTTACGTTTCTACAATAACAATGACTATTAGCCCATGCAAAAATCCAACAAACCGATTATAAAACAGATTCCTGACTTCTTGGACTACTGTGAAATAGAAAAAGGTCTGTCTGATAACACTCAGAAAAACTACAGCCGCTATTTAAACAAGTTCGTCGGCTGGCTTAAGGGTCTAAAAAAAGAAAACATGCTGCCGCACGAAATCACTCCCGAAGACATCTGGGACTACCGATTATTCCTGGCCAGATTCAAGGACTCAAAAAGAGGCACTCCGTTAAGCAAGCTGACTCAGAACTATTACCTAATCGCCCTGCGAGCCCTTTTGAGCTTCTTCACTGATAAAGATATCATCTCTTTGCCGGCCAACAAGATACAATTACCCAAGGATGCCAAGAAAGAAAAAACGGTGAAGTTTTTAAGTTTGGACCAGATAGAAAAACTGCTACTCGCTCCCAATGTTTTAAAAACTGACGGACTGAGAGATCGGGCCATTCTCGAATCTCTATTTTCCACCGGATTAAGAATAGCCGAATTGGTTGCTTTAAACAGAGAGCAATTCAAGGCCTTGAGTGATAAGAAAGACCTGGAACTTGGCATTATCGGCAAAGGCAAGCATCCAAGGACTGTATACTTCTCGGAACGAGCCCTGGATTGGGTCAAAAAATACCTTAAAACGCGTGATGACGATGATAAAGCCCTCTTTATCCATTATAGGGCCAAGACCGCCTCAGAAGGCCGTTTAACCCCCAGATCCATCGAAAGATTGGTCAAGAAGTATGCCACTTTAGCTAACATTCCTTTCTTTACCACTCCGCACACTTTAAGGCACAGTTATGCCACTGATTTGCTCGGCCAAGGAGTTGATTTGAGAACCATTCAAGAATTCCTCGGACACAAAAATATAGCCACAACTCAGATATATACTCATGTGACCAACAAGAGATTAAGAGACGTCCACCGACAATTCCACAGCGGCAAAGACATGAAAAATTAACTCTGCCCCGCTCTCTAAAATATTACCAAAGATTAAATGTCGCACAATATTAGCTTATTGCATTTTTTAGAACAGGTGATATATTGAAAAAAGTACAGGAGGTGAAAGCAAAAAAATGTTGTTAGCTTGCAACACAACCGTATCCGTAGTGCTCCCGACAATCTGCTAGTCTCACGCTTACTGTGAAAGCAGAAAAAATTTGAACCGACTACGGAGAATCGAAACAGGAAAAAAGGTAGCACCAGCTATCTGTTGGAGAAACAAAGGAGGTGAAAGCATGTCTCCAGATTGTCACGCAGTCGACATTTAACAACGCGGAAGCCATTAATATCGGGGAGGAAAATTCATTTCTACCTCCCCGTGCCTTTTCAATCAATCCGCTTTAGGCGGTTTTTATCAACTTCAAAAATTCTTCTGATTTAAGAGAGGCACCTCCGACCAAAACTCCGTTCATCCTAGCTTCGGTGACGAAAGAATGGACGTTGTTTGAATCAACGCTACCTCCGTATAATATTCTGATTTTCTCACAATTCTCTTTTCCGAATTTATTTGATAAAAATTCTCGAATAAAAACTCTCACTTCCCCGATATCTGAAACATTTGCCGAATGCCCTGTTCCGATCGCCCAAATCGGTTCATATGATAAAACTATTTTATTGGAATCTTCTTTGCTAGCCCCCAAAAGACATTTCTCCAGCTGTCTGGTCAAAACATCAAAGGTCTTGCCCTGTTCCCTCTCTTCCCTGTCTTCTCCGATGCAGAGAATCGGTGTTATCGAAGATTTTAAAACCCTCAACAATTTCAAATTGATTTCTTCGTCGGTTTCTTTGAATATTTTTCTTCTTTCCGAATGCCCGACAATCACGTACTTGGCACCGATTTCTTCAAGCATATTAACCGATATTTCTCCGGTAAAAGGGCCCTTGTCTTCGGAATAGCAATTCTGAGCTCCGAAAGATATTTCCGATCTCTGAATCAAGAAAGGAAGAAAAACAAAAGGAGGACAGATGACCACTTCGGCACTGCTGAAATCTTTGGTTCCTTCTTCTATTCTCTCAACTATATCCTCCCCCTCTTTCAGGGTTAAAGGATTGCATTTCCAATTGGCGACAATCAATGGTTTCATATGTTTATTTATTATTATTTTTGTTTTCTTAAAAATTCAGCCGCATCCTCTGGAAAAATGGTTGAAGCTTCCATCTCGGCTCCCAATTCAAAACCGGCCCAAATGTGTATTCTTGGAACCAAGACGATATACCAATGAAAATGAGGATAGTCCTTGTCAAAAGGAGCGGTGCGGAGATAGAAATTATATGAAGGATTATTGAGTCCAGTATAGAACTTGGAAATTATCTTTTTCAAGGCCTCGGCTAAACTCCTCTTCTCTTTTTCCATAATGTCTTCGAACTTGGGAGAATGCTTCTTGGGAACAATAACGACCTCAAAGGCAAACTTAGGAGCGAAAGGAACATAGCAGAGAAAATCTTCGTTTTCAAAAACGATTCTTTTCTTGTCTTTCTTTTCCGTTCTGTTAATTAAGCATTGCAGACATTCGGAATTGTCTTCGTAGTGCTTTTCCGAATTATCCAAAGTGATTTTAAACTCCTTGTCAATCAGAGGAATTCCTAAAATCTGGGAATGAGGATGGGGCTGGGTCGCTCCGGCCTTTTCTCCCCGATTATGGAAAACGATGGCGGCTTTCACAAAATCATGTTTTTTAAATTCATTGATTCTATCTTCATAGCAATCGATTATTTCTTCAATTTCACTTAAAGACAATTGAGGAAAATCTTTGTTGTGGTCTTTGAAAACTATAATCTCGTGAAAACCTCCCGCTTTTAATTTCTTGTACGGTCCGTTTCTGCTTTCTTCTTTCTTTTCTAAAGGAACAAGCATGGGATATTTGTTAGGTAATACAACCGTGGTCCAATCTTTCAAATCTTTGATATCTTTCTTGTTCCTGTGGGAATAAACAAGAACAGGTTTTTCCTGCAATTCAATATTGCAAAAAGGACACTCTCCGATATGAGTCGGATCTCCTTTGGCTTTGAACCTATCTGCTCTCTTGGGTGCAATTATCACCCAGTCATTATTCAAAGCATCATATCTAAATTCGGTGTCTTTTTTACTCATGCCATTATTTTACCACTTCATGTTGTTTTTTACAAAAAAAAGAAGCCGGTTAATAAATTCTCTGAACTTATGCCCCCGGACATCTTGGGCGAAGAGGATACTGTCCACTGCCTGGAACTTCAGAGTCAATGTCTACTCCGAAAACCTCAAAAACCCTCTTTCTTATCACGTCGTGCGGATCTTCTCCTAATACCTCTGTAAAACTTGTCATGTAATCAATGCCTACCCGCGAAATCGCGCGAGTTCCGACCGCACACCTTTATTAATTTTTTAAGGGGCGGATAAAATGTAGAAAGATTCTGCACTTTATTCGTCCCTCACACAAAATACATTATACGGAAATAAAATAAAAAATCAAATTGAATTGAAAAAGAGGGGAACCCGATAAGTTCTCTCGCCACCCCTCCTTCAGCAAGAGAACCCTGTCTAGCAACGACAGGAATTAGACCCGGGAACTTCCCAGGATAAAATCTTTCCGGCTGCGACTAGGCGGTCACGGCCGGCTGCCCATGGGCCAATAAAGATATCGGCCTTTTTTTCAACATTCCTTCCTTCTGTCTGACGAACAACAGTAGCGTTCATGATTATATTATAAAACAGAGATATTATTCTGTCAATACCAGCACTCCACTGGCAGTGACAGCCACCATATCTTCAAAATGGGCACTTAAAGACTTATCCTCTGTAACATAAGTTATCCCTTCACCCTTTTTAACCTTGTGACTGCCTATTGAAAGCATCGGTTCAATGCAAAAGACCATTCCCTCTTCCATAACATCTCCCCAATCCTTCTTTCCGTAGTTCAAAACATCGGGGTCTTCATGCAAATCGGCTCCGATTCCATGACCGCACAAATCACGGATAACGCTGAATCCCTGGGACTCAGAAAACTTCTGTATTTCAAGGCCCAGCTCCCCAAACGTATTTCCCGGCTTAACTGCGGAAATACCCCTCTTTAAGGCCTTTTTAGAGGCTTTGACGAGCCTTTGGGCTTCGGGACTTCCCTCCCCGACTATATACGTTCTAGCCATATCGGTATGGAAGCCATCACTTAAATTGGGGAACTTCTTTTCATTAATATTTTCAACAAATTTAGTTAAAGGAAAAAAGATTCCCAAATCAATGGTCACCAAATCCCCCTCCTTTAAAACCCTCTTGTCGGGAAGCCCGTGGACGATTTCTTCATTGATAGAGAAACAAAGACAAGACGGAAATCCGTCCTGCCCCTTGAAACTGCATTTTCCCCCGTTTTCTTTAATCATTTCTTCGGCCAGCTTTTCTATCTCCAATCCGGATACTCCGACGGCAATCTTTTCGCCCAATGCATCAACAATGGATTTTAAAATCTTTCCACCCTTCATTATCACTTCTATTTCTTCTTTTGTTTTGATTGATATCATTCTTTTTCAATTTCTTTCATGATGTCATTGAATACTCCTTCAACCGACTGCTCTCCGTTAATGTGGATCAATCTTCCCTGGTCTTCATAGAACTTGACGGTCTCTCCGACTTCTTCTCTGAACCAAGCCAATCTTTTCTTGGTTCCCTCAACCGTATCTTCCGGACGGACAATCATTTCTCCTCCGCACTTAACACAAATATCCATTTCTTCTCCATGAGGAACAACCACAATGTTTCCGCACTTGGAACAAATCTTTCTCTTGCCGATTCTCTTGATTGCTTCTTCATCGGTTATATCAATCACCATGACTTTGATGTTCTTATCCCATTCAAACCAGGCCAAAGCATCTTCCATCAGCCAGGCTTCTCTCAGTTTCCTCGGAGAGCCGTCCAAAATCACTCCGTTGAAATCTCCTCTGTTCTTGAATTCATCAAACTTTTCCATCCACAATTTGAAAACAACCGGAGGAGGAACAATGCCTCCGTTGTCAACGACTTCGCTAATCTTTTTTCCTGAAAAATCAGAAATCTTTTTTCTTTCTCGGAGAAGCGCTCCGGTTCCCAAAAAATCCAGCTTTAATTTTTCTTTCAAAAGGTCCACCTGAGTTCCCTTTCCCGAACCTGATTTACCGAGCAATATTAAAATCAAAGGAGATTTGTTCATATTTTTATCTCTTTATGCTTATGTTTTATTATATCCCGCAAAATAAAAAAATAGAAGGCGGGTTGTCCCCACCTTCCATTCTTTAAAAATTAAGAATCGTATTCTCTCATTTCCAGCTGGGCATTGATCTGCTTCATTGTCTCTAATGCCACTGAAACCACGATCAATAATGATGTTCCTCCGATTAAGAAGCTGAATTGCTGAACTCCGGTCGCTCCCTGAATAATCGAGGGCAGAATGGCGACTATTCCCAAACTCAAAGCTCCGATAACCAAAACCCTGTTCAAAATGCCTTGTAGGTACTGAGCGGTATTTTCACCTGGTCTGATGCCGGGAACAAATCCTCCCATCTTCTGCAAATTAGTGGCAATATCTTTGGGATTGAAAGTGACGGCGGTATAGAAAAAAGTAAAGACAAAAACCAAGAAGAAATACAGGACTCCGTAAACCCATGGATTATTTAAAATATCGGAAACCCAGGTCCAACCGAATCCGGTGGCAATCATCGAAGGGATGGTCAATAAAGCTATGGCAAAGATGATCGGAATAACTCCGGCCGGGTTGATATTCAAAGGCAAATAAGTTGAAGCTCCTCCGTACATCTTGTTGCCTCTCACTCTCTTGGCATAGGATACGGGAATGTTTCTTCTTCCCTCGCTGATCATAACCACTCCGGCGATAATCAATAAAGAAGAGATGAAGAATAAAATGTATGGGAATATTTGGCTCTGATCAAAAGCCAAGAACATCTGCTGAATGCTGCTCGGGAAGGCGGCGACGATACCAGCGAAAATCAACAGAGAAACTCCGTTGCCGATTCCTTTTTCCGAAACTAATTCTCCCAGCCACATCATCACGGTCGAACCGGCGGTAATCGCCAAAACCGCGGCGATAATGGTCGGTAAATCAAAAGCGGAAATAACATTCTGGGCTTTCAAGAAGAACAACATACTGTATCCTTGAATCATTGCCAAAGGAACAGAAGCGATTCGGCAATACTGGTTGAATTTCTGTCTGCCCGCTTCTCCTTCTTCTTTGTACATCTTTTCAAAGGCAGGGAAAATCATCGTCAATAATTGGAAAACGATGGTCGCGGTGATGTATGGTCCAAGGCCAAGCATGGCGATTGAAAGATTATCCATCGCTCCTCCGGTAAAGAGGTTCATCATTCCCAAGAACTGATTACCCGCGAAGAACTGCTTAATCTTCATCGCATCGATTCCCGGAACGGGAATGTTGGCCATCAATCTAAAAATAGCGAAAATTCCCAAGACAAAGAGTATTTTGTATCTGAGGTCTTTGGCCTTAAGAATGTCCGTAAGTTTCTTGAACATAGATTATTTTTTAACTTTTGCTGCTTTTTCTTTTTTGACAACCGGCTTGGCTTCTCTGATTTTAACAGTTCCTCCGGCTTTTTCAATCTTTTCCTTGGCAACTTTAGAAACCGAACAATTTTCGACAGTCAAGGCCTTCTTGATTTCTCCCATGCTTAAAATCTTGACTGTGGGAATCTTGCCATCAACGTTTCTGACAATTCTCTTAACAACCAATGTCTCGGGAGAAACAATTGCACCGACTTCGAATTCCTTTTCTAAAACATTCAAATTGACAACCGAGACGGTTGATTGAACATTAAAATTATATCCTCTCAATTTGGGATACTTCTTGACCCATTCTCGAATCAAAGGTTTGAATTTGGCACCGGCTCTTCCTTTCTGTCCTTTGCCTCCGCCTCCGCAATAGGTTCCTTTCTTTCCGCCTCTGCCGACTCTCTTCTTTCTCTTGGCAGTGCTATTCTTTTGTAGTTCGTGTAATTGCATCATATTATTTCTGCTTCAATTTAGACAAGGCCTTCATGGTTGCTCTGGCATTGTTCAATTTGTTTCTTGTTCTTGATAGTGTCTTTGAAGAAATATCCTGGATTCCGGCCAAAGAACAAATAACTCGAACAGTTCCTCCGGCGACCAAACCTTTACCCTTCATCTGGGGTTTCAAAATAACTCTTGAGGGTCCGAACTTGGCTTCAACCTCAAAAGGAATGGTTCCTTCGTGGACGGGAATTTCTCTGACGTTCTTCTTGGCAACTCTGGTTGCCTTTTCAATGGCTTGAGAAACATCAAGACCCTTGGCGGCTCCGATTCCCACCTTGCCGGTTTTGTTTCCGACAACGATAACGGCTCTGAAACGCATTGTCTTTCCGCCTCCGGTAACCTTGGTCACTCTGGCCAAATCCAAAAGCTTTGAATCAAATTCATCCTTCACCTCGTTCTTTTTTTCGAATCTTGTGTTTCTTTTTCTTTCCATGTTTTTAGAATTTTAATCCGCCTTCTCTTGCTCCCTCGGCTAAAGCCTTAACTCTGCCGTGGTACTTGTATCCGCCTCTGTCAAAAATGACTTCTGTAATTTTCTTTTCAACGGCTTTTTCAGCAATCATCTTTCCAATCTTCTTGGCTGAATCGGCCTTCTTGTCTTTTCCTTTTAATTCAACGTCGTTAACGGCCAAGATTGTCTTGCCGGTAGTGTCGTCAATCAATTGGGCATAGATATGAGCGGATGAACGGAAAACGCAAAGTCGGGGCGTTGATTCACTGCCTTTGACTTTGGCTCTCACTCTCTTATGCCTTATTATTCTTTTTGCTTTTTTTTCTAACATATTCTTAATTATGCACCAGCTGCGGCCTTCTTGCCAAGCTTCTTTTTAATAATTTCTCCAACGTATCTGATTCCTTTTCCTTTGTATGGTTCGGGCTTCTTCACTCTTCTGATTTCGGCTGAAACCTGTCCGACCAAACTCTTGTCGATTCCGGAAACGGTGATGACGTTCTTTTCAACCTTGAATTCTATTCCTTCGGGAGCAACGATATCAACAGTGTGACTTAAACCGACTGATAGAATCAATTTCTTTCCTTCAACTCCGGCCTTGAATCCGACTCCGTTGATTTCCATCTTTTTTTCAAATCCTTTGGTCACTCCATCAATCATGTTCGAAACCAAAGTTCTGGTCAAACCCCAAAGAGCCCTTGATTTCAAATCGTCTTTCTTGGGAGTGAAATGAATCTGATTTTCTTTCATCTCGATTGCAATCTCAGGAGCGGCAATCATCTTCAAAGATCCTTTCGGTCCCTTGACGCTGATTTCCAATCCGTTGATTAAAACCTCAACTCCTGCCGGTATTAAAATTTCTTTTTTTCCTATTCTTGACATATTACCAAATTTCACAAATTACTTCTCCTCCAATCTTCGCTTTCCTGGCTTCCTTATTGGTCATTAAACCCTTGGAAGTGGAAACAACCGATATTCCGTGTCCCGACTTGACCGGCTTCAATTCGTTGTGGGTTGAAAAAATCCTCTGTCCTTGTTTAGAAACCTTCTTGATTTTTGTAATCATCGGTTCTCCTTCGGTGTTGTATTTCAAATCGACAACTATCTTTCTTAAAGAAAGCCTGCCTTTCTTATCCAAGTTCTCGATAAGGCCCTCCTTCTTCAACAATTCCAAAATCGAATACTTGAAATTGGAGTAAGGATAAATAGTCATCTGCTTCTTGCCGACGGCTTGGGCGTTATTTATTGAACTGATCATGTCTGCTATTGGGTCCATTTTCTTTAATATATAATTACCAGCTGCTTTTCTTTATTCCGGGCAACTCACCTCGGTTGGCCATTTCTCTGAAACAAATTCTGCACAAGCCGAACTTTCTGATGTATCCTCTTTTCCTTCCGCATTTAAAACACCTTCTCACCACTCTGGTTGAGAATTTGGGTTGCTTTGCTGATTTTGCTATTTGTGATGATATTGCCATAATTCAACTTGTTGACTTTAACTTTTCTTGAAGGGAAAGTCAAGCAATTTAAACAACTCTAATCCTTTTTCTTTCGACTTTGCAGTGGTTACTATTGTGATTTCCATTCCGATAATGATGGGAGACTTCTCCGGAGATATTTCCGGGAAAGCGATATGCTCTTTTATTCCGACGTTCAAGTTTCCATTGGCGTCAATGTTCTTCGGTGAAAGACCCAAGAAATCTCTGGAACGGGGCAAAACTATATTGACGAACTTTTCCATGAAGTCATACATCTTATGCCCTCTCAAAGTGACTTTGCTTCCGATGATAAAACCCTCTCTCAACTTGAAAGAAGAGATTGATTTCCTGGCGGCGGTCAAAACCGGTCTCTGTCCGCAAATAGCGGAAAGATTGGTAATGATATAGTCATTAAACTTCCTCTGTTCATCTTTGGTTTTGGAAGAAACAATCCTGCCGAATCCGGTATTAATGACAACTTTCTCAATCTTCGGAACGGACATGACATTTTTCAAACCGAACTTTTCCTTCATCTGAGGGATAGCGTTCTTCTTGTATTTTTCTTTGATGCTGATTATTGCCATATTCTTTTAATTAAATTCTCGCACCGCACTTTTTGCAGATGCGGTATTTCTTTCCCTCGACTGTTTCGTATCCGACCCTTGTCGCTTTTCCGCACTTGGAACAAACCAATTCAACATTTGATGCATTGATTGATCGAGGAGCAACGGCTACCTGTCCTTTTTGTCCCGACTTCTTCGGCTTAACATGCTTTTTAATCAAAGCGATTCCTTCGACAACAATTCTGCCTTTCTCGGGAATGGACCTCAATACTTTGCCTTTCTTGCCTTTATCGTTTCCTGCGATTATTAAAACTTGGTCGTTCTTTTTTATCTTCATATGTTTAAACTAAATCTTTTGTCATTGTGGAAATCTTCTCAAATCCTTTCTCTCTCACCTCTCTCGCCACCGGTCCTAAAATTCTGGTACCCTTGGGCTCCTTTGAAGTACCCTCCAAAATAACCACGGCGTTATCGTCGAATTTAATGTATGAGCCGTTGCTTCTTCTTACCGTTCCCGCTTCTCTGATGATGACGGCGCGGATAACTTGGTGCTTCTTGACCGCCTTTCTCGGTTCGGCATCTTTAACGGCAACAACGATAATTTCACCCAAAGATGCTGTTCTTTTTCTGGTCGCACCCAAAACACGGATGCATTTAGCCATCTTGGCGCCGGAATTATCGGCTACTTTTAACATTGTCTGTACTTGTATCATTTCTTTTTATTTACTTAATTTGGATACAATCTCAAATTTGGTATCCTTTGAAAAAGGTTTCGATTCTCGAATTACAACCTTATCTCCGGTCTTGAATTCTCCCGTCTCAACATGAGCTTTGTATTTCTTGTGGACCTTGTATCTTCTCTTGTACTTCGGATGCTCTTTTATTCTTTCAACCTCAACCACAGCAGTTTTCTGCATCTTGTCCGAAACTATTATTCCTGTTAATTCTTTCTTAGGCATAATGTTATTTATTTAATGCGGTTAAGATTCTTGCAATATCCTTTTTGTCCTCTCTCAACTCTTTGACGTTTTTGATTCCGCCCGAAGTGGCCTTGAAGCGCACCTCTTCAATTCTCTTTCTTGTCTCTTCAATCATTTTAACCAATTCTTCTTTGGTCTTTGATGCCAATTCTTTGCTTTTCATATTACTGTTTCTTAACAAATTTAGTCTTCAGAGGCAACTTGTCTCCGGCTTTTCTGAATGCCTCTCTGGCATCGGCTTCGGGAATTCCTTCTAATTCAAACAATACTCTTCCCGGCCTGACCGGAAATACGTAGTGGTCAAGAGAACCCTTGCCTCCTCCCATCGGAACTTCTTGTCCTTTCTTGGTTCTGACCTTATCCGGGAAAATTCTGATCCAAAGCTTTCCTCCTTTCTTCAAATATCTGATAATGGCTCTTCGGCAGGCCTCAATCTGGTTGCTTGTCACCCACTTATCAGTCGTGGCTTTCAATCCGAAACTGCCGAAAGAAATCTTCGTACCTTTGCTTTCAAACAGCCTGTCGGCTCCTCTGCCTTTCTGCTGCTTTCTGTGTTTTAATCTTTTTGGGGCTAACATGTTCTATTTATTCAAATTTATCTCCTTTGTATATCCAAACCTTGATTCCGATCGTACCATATGTACATCTGGCTTCAGTCAAAGCGTAATCGATGTCGGCTCTGATTGTCTGCCTGGGCAATCTTCCTTTCTCCAACCATTCAGACCTTGCAATCTGAGCTCCGTCCAATCTTCCCGAAACAACAACCTTGCATCCTTTAACAATCTTGTTTCCCATTACCTTTTCAATGGCCTGTTTGATGGTCTTTCTGAAAGGAGTTCTTTTCTCAATCTTCTGGGCAATCCACTGACCGACCAAAACCGATGAAGTCCAAGGATTGGGAACCTCTTTAACTTCCAATTTCAATCTCTTCTGCAAATCGGCCAATTCCTTCAAAGTCAATTTATTCTTTTTAAAGACCTCTCTCAATAATTCTTTGCGAATCTTTTCAATTCCTTCTCCGCCTCGTCCGATAATCAAACCGGGCCTGGCTGAATGAATAATGGCGCTGGTCTTGTTAGAGTATCTTTCAATCTCAATCTTCTCCACACTCATTTCGTTCAATTTCTTGGTCAAAAAACTTCTGATGAAAAAATCCTCCTTGACGCTCTTCAAAGGTGTTTTGCCGTAAAAACCGTGGGATAACCAATCTTCTATTCCCCTGATTCTAAAAATTGTTGGGTGGACTTTGTGACTCATTTTATTATTTCTTCTTTGTTATCTTCTTATCTTCTTTCTTCTCAACCACTTTCTTTCCTTTCTTAACCTTCTTTTCTTCCTCTCTAAACACATCTAAAACCAAGGTAACATGGGATGTCTTCTTTTTAATAATCTCTCCCCTTCCTCTTGATTTGGGCAAAACCCTCTTTCCGGCCGGGCCCTCATCAACCGTGATTTTATAAATAAACAGATCGGCAACCGGAGCATTCTTTATATTCTTAACGTTAGCCAAAGCTGAATTTAATAATTTCAATATGGGGTCCGAAGCTCTTTTGATTGCGAAATTCAAAATCGTCTGGGCTTCTTCAACCTTTTTCCCTCTGACCAAGTCGGCAACCAATCTTACCTTTCTCGGAGCGATATGCAAATGTTTTAATTTAACTTCGTATGCCATATTATTTTACTTTAGCCGGTGCGACAGCTGCTGGTGCTGCGGCTCCTTTTTCCTGTTCTTTCTGCATCTTTCCTCCGTGTCTTGAAAATTTAGTTGTCGGAGAAAACTCTCCCAACTTGTGTCCGACCATCTCTTCATTAACCTTAACTTGAAGAAAGTCCTTTCCGTTGTGCACACCGAAAGTAAAGCCGATCATTTCGGGAGTGATAGTCGAAGCACGCGACCATGTTTTAATGGCGGCTGTTTCGCTTGGTTTCTTCCCGGCAATCTTCTTGGTTACATTCGGGTCGATATACGGTCCTTTTTTTAGACTTCTTGACATAGTTTTATTTTCTCTTCTTCTTAACTCTTCTTTGAATAATCAACTTACTGGTCCACTTTCCTTTATTTCTGGTCTTAACTCCCAATGCCGGCTTACCCCAGGGTGTCTTCGGATGCTTCAAACCGATTCCGGTCCTACATTCACCACCTCCATGAGGATGGTCACAAGGATTCATAACCGAACCTCTGACATGCGGACGGATTCCTTTCAATCTGCTCTTTCCCGCTTTTGACCAATTGATGAATCTGTATTCGGAATTTGAAACGCTTCCCACTGAAGCGAAACATTCTCCTGAAACCTTTCTCACTTCTGAAGAAGGCATCTTGATATTAGAGTATCCGCCTTCGTGGTTCTGTATCACAGCACCGGCTCCGGCTGATCTCACCAATATTCCTCCTTTGTTTATCTGCAACTCAATGTTATACACTATAGTTCCTTCCGGGATATTTTTCAACTTCATTCTGTTGCCAAGCTTAGCTTCCGCCTTTTCAGCAAAGATAATCTTTTCTCCAACTTTCAATCCTTCGGGAGCGATAATGTATTTCTTTTGCTTGTTGTCTTCGTATTGAATCAAAGCCAGAAATGCGTTTCTGTTGGGATCGTATTCCAAGGCAATCACTTCGGCGGGAACATCCAACTTCTTTTGTCCGAACTCAACTATACGGTAGAGCTTTCTCGCTCCGCCTCCTATCTGCCAGGAAGTGATTCGGCCATTACTGCCTCTGCCTCCGGTTCTCTTAATCCTCACCAAAAGATTCTTTTCCGGTTTCTTCTTGGTTAAGACAAGCAAATTCTTAAGTTTTGATGTTTTTCTCTGCATATTATTGTGCGCTAATCTCAATTTTCTGTCCTTCCTTAATCTTCACAATGGCCTTCTTGTATGCGGACCTGTATCCTTCTATTTTTCCCTTAACCATTCTCTTTCTGGGAATACTGATGGTCCTGACATTCAAAACATTGACCTTGTATTTCTCTTCAACCGCTTTCTTGATTTCAACCTTGTTGGCTTCAAGAGAAACATGGAAGACATAGAAATTGCCTTGGGCCGACATGTTGACCGCCTTTTCGGTGATGCAAGCCGATTTCAATATGTTCCATTTTCCGATATTCAAAACCTCCTTGTTTTCAATTTTAACAGTTTCTTTTTTGGTTGCAACCTTCCTTGCTTTCACCTCTTTTTCTTTTTTGAAAATGTTTAATGCCATACTAATCTAAAAATGTTTTCTTAATCTCTTCTATTCCGTCTTTATCAGTCAATAAATATTTTGATGAAACAACATCCAAACAATTCAAATCCTTGGCCTGAATGGTTGTTACCTTCGGCAAGTTTCTCATTGATAGAATTGTGTTCTTCTCGATTTTCGGCAAAACAACCAAACAACTTGCATTAACTCCCAAACCTTTCAACATTTCTCCGGCTGTCTTTGTTTTGGCTTCATTCATAACCAAGCTTTCAACGATAAACATTGTGTTTGAATTGACTTTGTCTGACAAAGCGATAAACAATGCCTTTCTCTTGATGTTCTTGGGTAAAACTTTCTTGAAGTTTCTGTCCTTGGTCGGTCCATGGCTGACACCTCCACCAACCCAGATAGAAGAAGTATTGGAACCGCTTCTGGCTCGGCCTGTTCCTTTCTGCTTCCAGGGCTTGATACCACCTCCGCTCACTTCAGCTCTTCCTTTGGCATGAGCGATAACCTTTCTTCTGTTTCCGGTCTGAGAAACAATAACTTGGTGAACCAAATCAACGTTCATCGGAACTTCAAAGATTTCTTTCGGCAAGTCGGTCTTGATTGTCTTTACCTCCGCCTCTTTAGTTTTTGTTTTTTTCTCAGCCATATAATTATCCTCTAATCTCCAAAAGCGTTCCTCTTCTGCCGGGAACGGCTCCTTTCAAAGCTATAATGTTATTCTTCGCATCAATCTTCATCACTTCCAAATTCTTGACAGAAACTCTGTCACTTCCCATTCTTCCGGGCATTTTCCTTCCCTTAATGACTCTCGCAGGAATAGAACAACCGGTCGAACCCAAAGTTCTGTGTTCGTGCTTATTACCGTGAGTTGAAGAAAGTTTTCCGGAAAATCCCCATCTCTTTACACCTCCTTGGAATCCCTTTCCTTTAGATACTCCGGAAACCTTTACTATATCTCCCGCACTAAAGACAGTGGCTACAATCTTATCTCCCTGTTTATAAGAAGCGCTGTCTCCCTTAAACTCTTTCAAGTGTCTAAAAGGAGTTCCGCTCTTCTTAATCTTCCTCTCGGGCAAGTTCTCAAATCCGATTTTCACAGCTTCGTACCCGTCTTTTTCTTTCGTCTTGATTTGGACAACACCGCATTCGCCAGCCGAAACCAAAGTAACGGGAACGACTGTTCCGTCTTCTTTGAAAATCTGGCTCATTTCAATTTTTTTAGCTAATATGAATTTCATATACCTTTGACAAGAAAAAATGGGCAACCAGCCCAAGAAAAGCTGTGTTCCAATATTCTCTTTTTTAAATCTTTTTCTTCAACGTGTGTTGTCTTATAATATACTCTTAATCTCCGTATCCACTCCAGCGGGCAGAGTCAATGATTTCAATGACTCCACCACCTTCTGGTTCGGACTTAAAATGTCGATAACCCTCTTGTGGATTCTCATCTCAAACTGTTCTCGAGCCGACTTATGAACGAAAGTTGACCTGTTGACAGTGAACTTGTTTATCTCAATCGGCAAAGGAATGGGTCCGGCAATCTTAACTCCGCACCTTAAGGCCATCTCGATAATCTGCTGGGCAGATTTGTCGATGACTTTGTGGTCGTAGGCGCGTAGCTTGATCCTCAACTTGGGTGCCACTTCCTTGTTTTCAGTTTTTTTAAGGGCTGCTGACATCTTATTCTATCTATTTAATAATCTTGATTATAGTTCCCGCTCCGACGGTCTTGCCTCCTTCTCTGATGGCAAATCCCTGCTTTTCTTCCAAAGCCACCGGTACGATTAACTTAACTGTCACTTCGACAGTGTCTCCGGGCATAACCATTTCTGTTCCTTCGGCCAAGATTACATCTCCGGTAACATCAGCTGTACGAATGAAGAACTGGGGTTTGTATCCTGAGAAGAAAGGAGTGTGTCTTCCGCCTTCTTCCTTGGTTAAAACGTAAATGTTGGCTGTGAAGTCAGTGTGAGGAGTGATTGTTCCGGACTTGGCCAAAACTTGTCCTCTTTCAATGTCTTCTTTTTTCAAACCTCTCAAAAGAATACCAACGTTGTCACCGGCCTGTCCTGAAGTCAATGACTTGTTGAACATTTCAACGGAAACAGCTGTTGATTTCTGAGTGGGTCTGATACCGACGATTTCAACTTCTTCGTTGGCATTGACAATACCTCTTTCAATTCTTCCTGTGGCAACCGTACCTCTTCCTTCAATTGAGAAGACGTCTTCAACAGCCATCAAGAAAGGCTTTTCTGTGTCTCTAACCGGCTCAGGAATGTATGCATCCAATTTGTCCATCAATTCCAAAACTTTAGCTACCCAAGGATCATCAACAGATGTACCTTCTAAGGCCTTCAAAGCTGAACCTCTGACTACGGGGACTTCGTCTCCGGGGAAGCTGTACTTTTTCAAAAGTTGTCTGCATTCGTCTTCAACCAAATCGATCATTTCAGCATCTTCAACCATATCGCATTTGTTCAAAAATACGATGACTGAAGGCAATCCTACCTGGTGAGCCAACAAAATGTGTTCTCTTGTCTGAGGCATAGGACCGTCAGTTGCGGCAACCACCAAAATGGCTCCGTCCATCTGAGCGGCACCAGTAATCATGTTCTTGATGTAGTCGGCGTGGCCGGGACAATCAATGTGAGCATAGTGCCTCTTGTCTGTTTCGTACTCCAAGTGAGCGATGTTAATGGTAACACCTCTTGCTTTTTCTTCGGGAGCTGAGTCAATCTGATCAACTGACTTCTCTGACACCTTTCCGCCTCTTAAGGCCAAACAGTGCAATATTGCGGCACTCAAAGTGGTCTTGCCGTGGTCAACGTGACCAATGGTTCCGACGTTTAAGTGCGGTTTTGTTCTTGTAAAAACTTCTGCCATATTTTTATATTATTTATTTTTTTTATTTATGTTTTATCTCCTTTTTCTTTATTGTTCCGACGTACAATAAAAAGAAGGATTAATGTTTGTAATTAACAAATCTATTTTAACCAAATTTCGGAAAAAGTCAATGACTTGCTAGAAAGGAAGGTCGTCTATCTTCAAAGATTCTGTCTCAAGTTCTTGCGGAACCTTGGGAACAGACCCGACCTTGTTTTCAATCTTCACCTCTTTCTTGCCCCTGTAATCGGCTAAACTCATGATTACCAGAGCCGGTCCGTCTTCGGAAGTGACGATAATTTTTCCCCCTTCCTCCTCTATTATCTTTTTGATTTCTTTCAAGTCCATATTATTTCCTTTTACCCTCTACTATTTCTTGGGCAATGTTTCCCGGGACTTTTTCATAGTGGTCGAACTCCATTGAAGATGTTCCTCTTCCTTGAGTCAATGATCTCAAAGATGTTGTATAGGAAAACATTTCTGATAGAGGCACCTTGGCATACACGACTTTGACTCCGGGTCTGTCGGTTGTCTCATCAATCTGACCTCTTCTGGCTGATACGTCACCAATGACGTCTCCCAAGAAGTCCGGAGGGATAACCACTTCCAATTTCATAATCGGCTCAAGTAGATGTGCACCAGCTTTCTTGGCTCCGTCTTGCAAGGCCATTGAACCGGCAATCTTAAAGGCCATTTCCGAAGAATCAACATCGTGGAACGAACCGTCATACAAGGCCACTCGCATATCCACCAAGGGATAGCCGGCAACAACTCCCTTCGCCATCGCTTCTTTGATTCCTTTTTCAATCGCGGGAATATATTCTCTAGGAATGGTTCCTCCTTTGATTTCATTGACGAATTCGAAGCCCTTTCCTTTTTCCAACGGCTCAACTCTGATTTTGACGTGTCCGTATTGTCCTCTGCCTCCGGTCTGCTTAACATACTTGCATTCCGCCTCGGCGATTCTTTCAATCGCTTCTCTGTAGCTGACTTGAGGTCTTCCGACATTGGTCTCAACACCGAATTCTCTCTTCAATCTGTCAACGATAATTTCCAAATGCAATTCTCCCATACCGGACAAAACCATTTCTCCGGATTCCTGATTGGTTTCCATTCTAAAAGTCGGGTCTTCATCCTGCAGCTTCTTCAAAGAAGCTCCCATTTTTTCCTGGTCACCCTTAACCTTGGGTTCAACCTGAATGGAAATAACCGGTTCGGGGAAGACAATCTTTTCTAGAACAATCGGAGCCGATTCATCGCAAAGAGTATGTCCGGTTGTTGTATTCTTCATTCCGACAAAAGCAACGATGTCTCCGGTATATACTTCATCGACTTCTTCTCTTTCATTGGCGTGCATACGAAGTATTCTGCCGACTCTTTCTCTTTCTCCCGAAACAGTATTAAGCAAATATCCTCCTTTGGTAAAATGTCCCGAGTATGCTCTTAAATATGTTAATGTTCCGACAAAAGGATCGGTTGCAATTTTAAAAGCCAATCCGGCAAAAGGTTCGTTGTCATCGGGATGTCTAACTATCTTTATCTCTTCATCGTTGGGATCGAGTCCTTCAATTGAAGGAACATCCATGGGGCTGGGCAAGTAATAGACGACTGCGTCCAAAACCAACTGAACTCCTTTGTTCCTCAATGATGTTCCGATTAAAACCGGAATCAATTTGTATTCAATGGTTGCCTTTCTTAAAGCCTTCCTCAAGTCCTCAATGGAAATCTCTTCTCCGTTTAAATATCTTTCCATCAGGGCCTCGTCTTCGGCAACGATTTTTTCAATCATCTTGCCTCTCCATTTCTTGGCCTCTTCCATCATGTCTTCGGGAATATCAAACTTAATGACATCTTTTCCCATCTCTCCTTCAAACTTTACCGCTTTCATTTCCATTAAATCGATAATGGCTGAAAAGTTTTCTTCGCTTCCGATCGGAAACTGCAAGGCAACCGCATTAGTGGTTAACTTGTCCCAGATTGATTGCAGGGACTTCTCAAAAGAAGCTCCCATTCTGTCTAATTTGTTGATAAAGCAAACTCGGGGAACGTGGTATCTGTCCGCTTGTCTCCAAACGGTTTCGGACTGGGCCTCTACTCCGGCCACTCCGTCAAAAACAACCACAGCGCCGTCCAAGACTCTCAAGCTTCTCTGCACTTCGGCAGTGAAGTCGATGTGTCCGGGAGTGTCGATAAGGTTGATTCTGTGCTCGTTTGATTTGTCTTTTTTCAAATAATCCCCGGGTGACCAGAAGCAAGTGGTCGCAGCCGAAGTAATGGTAATACCTCTTTCTCTTTCCTGCTCCATCCAATCCATAACAGCCGCACCTTCATGAACTTCACCGATTTTGTGGGAGATTCCGGTATAAAACAAAACTCTCTCACTGGTAGTGGTTTTTCCCGCATCGATGTGAGCGATGATTCCGATGTTTCTGTATTTTTCTATTGGATATTGGCGGCTCATATATTTTTATTTATTTTAGAACACAAAACCTATTTGGCTTGAAAATAGGTTAAGGTTTAAATTACCATGCAAAGTGTGCGAAGGCCCTGTTGGCTTCTGCCATCTTGTGGGCGGTTTCTCTTTTTCTGACTGAATTTCCTTTATTCTCCGAGGCCTCAATCAACTCTTCGGCCAACTTGAATTTCATTGCTTTGCCTTTTTTGTCCTTGGCTGAATTAATCATCCATTTCATGGCGAGACTCAATTTTCTGTTTCCCTTTACTTCCATGGGAACTTGATAGGTGGCTCCTCCGACTCTCTTGGGTTTAACCTCCAACAATGGAGAAACGTTCTGAATGGCCAATCTGAAGATTTCCAAAGGATCTTTCTTGGTCTGTTCTTTAATCAAATCAAAAGCTCCGTAGACAATCTTCTGAGCTATGGTCTTTTTACCGTCTGACATCACCTGGTTGATAAACTTTGAAACCATGATGTCGTTATACGTTGAATCGGGCATTATTACTTTCTTTTTGAATTTTAATCCTGCCATATTTATTTCTTAACTGGTCTTTTAACTCCGTAAGCGCTTCTCTGTTTCTTTCTTCCTTCCACTCCGGCGCAGTCGAATATTCCCCTGACGACGTGGTATCGCACACCGGGCAAATCCTTAACTCTGCCTCCGCGAATCATGACGATTGAGTGTTCCTGCAAATTGTGTCCTTCTCCGGGAATATATGCGGTAACTTCGTTTCCATTACTCAATTTGACTCTGCAAACTTTTCTCAAAGCCGAGTTCGGCTTCTTGGGAGTGGTAGTGAAAACCTTCAAGCAAACACCCTTCTTAAAAGGTGCTTCGTATTCCTTGGGTCTGTTCTTCAAGGGATTAAATCCAAAGCTAAGACCGGGAGTGTTGCTCTTGGCTTTTAGAGGCTTTCTGTTCTTCTTGATCAATTGTCTGATTGTTGGCATGTTTTTTGAACAATAAATAAATCGCAAGCGAAAAATCGCTTGTGATAAAGTTATCAAATAAAAGACGAAATGTCAAATCCGGTTCTTGAGTTTATTTCCATTTTTCCGAATCTTTTATTTAATTTCGATTTTGGCCATGATTTCTTTTTTTCCAACCAAACCGAAACGAGTTGAATCCATTGAACCACTGATTTGGTCTCCTAAAAGAAGATAGGTATTTTCGGGAATGACGGGATAATCTTTTATATACAGCTCCAGCATCTTAACAGAGCTTTCCTGTATTGAATATTTCTTTCCTTCCGAATTGACAATAGAAATGTCGTTAACCGCTATTTCATAATTTCCATCAACTTCTTTCAAATTCCACCTGTCTCCGGGCACAGCCCTGATGAATTTAATTAAAAGATTTTTGTTTCCCGAATATGCATACAAAACAATGTCGTTCCTTGAAACGGAGTTGCAATCGTAATAACCATATAGAGCTGTTATCTCTTTTCCGGAGTCAAGAAACGGATACATGGAATATCCGTTAACTATCACCGTTTTGGAATCGACGGTGCATTCTATTTTATCACTCTCCGCTATTTTTGAATTATCTTTATAGAAAAGATAAGAAAAAAGTAAAATTAATGGAATCAATATTAAAACAATAATCTTTTTCATTAATTACTTTTTTAAATTCTTCTATCGAACACAGCGGAACCAGCCGGTGGCGGTGTAGCCGCCGTCGGTGCCGTAGCCGTCGACGCCATTATTGCTCACAAGGGCGGTGCTGGTCCCAGCACAAGTGCCACCGCCTGCTATCGTAGCAACACGAAACGCCGAGGACGAAGGCGTCGCGGTCCATTCATATCTATCTGATCTTCCTCCACCAAAAGTTGATGTTCCGTTGCCATTAGGACCAGATAGAGCCGTACAAGCAGCCTGCCACTCCTCAAGAGTTGGAATCCTAGCACCAATAGCTCCACATATCTGCCAAGCTAATGCTTGTCCGGTCGGAGAGCCAGATGCATACCAAGCAGAGGCTCTAGGATAGGCATCAATGTACAACGTCTTACCGCTGTAGGCAAAAGATAGTCCTCCGCCATTAGAACAGAGATTGGCATAATTAGTGGGACAGGCAGGAGTACTAGAAGAGGCATCGACATATGCTTTGTTTGCAGCATCGGTTGAAGCAATAGGAGCTGCAACGCTTGATATTGTATTTGAATTGAGATTTAATGTTCCATTGACGTCCAATTTGTATGCTGGATTATTCGTTCCTATCCCCACCCTGTTATTCACAGTATCAATACAAAGACTGCCCGCACTACATTCAAGCTGGGACAAAGAATGTCCTGGGTTGGAAGTGCCGACGGTAACAGCTGAAGCACTTTCGGTCTTGAAGGTTACTGCATATTGATAAACACTGGCAATCAAACCTAATAATATTACTCCAGAAATTATGATTATTTTTTGTTTTTTCATATTTCTATTATTTATTATTCTTTATATATCAAAAAAAAAGATTCTATGCCTCTTCATCAAACTTAAAAACAACTAAAAATATTATATCAAAGAGAATTTGATTGATATTCATTTTCATATTGTCTTCATCATATCAAAAAGAACAAAACAATGTCAAACATTTACTTGATTTCCATTATCCTTGAAACAACTTCCGATGAAGAAACTTTGGATTTCTTGTTGTATCCGATGAATTTAATTTTTAATTCTTTGGCACTCTTCTTCTTTTCTTCCCAAGAACCATCCTTATCGGTGCTCGCGAACAAAACATCTATATTGATATTCTTAATGATATTTTTGTAGAATTCGGAATAGTTTGTTTTTCCTTTTTTAATCTCAGGAATCTTAAAAACAAAATCGACGCATTCCAAAGAAGATATAATCAATGCCCTTTGATTGAAATTGAAAATAGGCCTTTTGTTTCCCTTGAATAACTTAACATTGCTATCGCATTCAATCCCGACAATTAACACGTCTACTTTTTTCTTTGCAAAACACAAAAACTGTACATGCTCATAGTGCAAAATATCAAAAACTCCGGTAATGAGCCCGATGCTTTTCCCTTTCTTTTTAATTTTACTCAATTTGGAAATTGTTTTAATCTTTTTCATATTAGCGAGCCGTCCAGCCACCATCAACGTATAAGATGGAGCCTGTCACATATTTAGAATCTTCTGAAGCTAAAAAGACAGCGGCATTGGCAATGTCTTCCGGTTCTCCCATATATCCCAAAGGCGTCATTCCGTTAATCAGTTTTGATAATTTTTCATCTTCCTGAACTCCTTTAGTCATATTGGTCTTAATGAACCCCGGAGCAATGGCATTAACGCGAATACCCAAAGGAGCCATTTCCAAAGCACTGGCTTTGGTCAACTGTCCGACTCCCCCCTTGCTGGCGCAATAGGCCAAAGCTCCTTCAAATCCAACTGAACCCAATATCGAAGTCATATTAATGACAGAACCTTTAATCCCCTTTTCTTTCATTATTCTGCCTGCAGCACGAATACCATAAAAGACACCTGATAAGTTAATCTCTATCGTCTTGTGCCAAACATCGTCAGACATGCTAAAAACGTCTCCCAAGCTCCCGATTCCGGCATTGTTGACCATGACGTCAACCGTACCGAATTTATCAACGCAGGCCTTAACCAAGTTATCAACCTCGTTTGATTTGGAAACATCACACTTAACAAAAATCGCTTTGCTCCCAAAACGACTAACATCAAAATCATTGATATCGGAAAAAACAACCGAAGCCCCTTCCGAAAGAAACTTCTCGGCAATGGCGTTTCCTATCCCCGAAGAAGATCCCGTGACTATCGCTACTTTGTTTTCCAATTTCATATCTTTGTTAATTTATTTGTTACTTAAGAAAGAAAGATAAAGCTATTTGCGCTAATTTGAAAATCCAATCAAGTCCTCCGGGAATGATAAAAATCAAAAGCATGAGAAGGATGAATCCGTACTGCCAAAGAAAAACCTTGAATCCCTCAAAACTGTCCGGCAACAATGAAAACAAGATATGAGAACCGTCCAAAGGAGGAATCGGTATTAAATTAAACAATCCCAGAACTATATTGTATAAAACGACTATTGCCGCAATAGTCAAAAAGCTCTCCGGCAAAGAAGGCATGAACTTGATAATCAATCCGAAAATCAAAGCAACGGTAAAATTAGACAAAGGTCCGGCTAATGAAACTTTCAAATCGCCCCACCTCCTGTCGCTGAAATTCATGGGATTGATCGGAACCGGTTTGGCCCATCCGATTATAGGCATACCCGAAAACAACAAAAGCATGGGTAAAAGAATCGAACCGACCAAATCAAGATGAACTAAAGGATTCAAAGACAATCTTCCTTCATCTTTGGCTGTCGAATCGCCCAAAGCATAGGCAACACTACCGTGAGAAACCTCGTGAATGATTACCGAAAACAAAAGTATTAATAAAGTGAAAACTGTTAAAACTTCCATAGATTAATACTATCAAAAATAGTAAGGGGTTGCAATTATTTAATTTTTTGGTAATATACAATACATATGGAAAAAGAATGTACAATTTGCGGAAAATCATCTTCAATGGGAGGCAGCTGGTATAAGCTGATTTCGAGATACAACCCTTCTATCAAAAGAAGAATCAAACCCAACCTACAATGGGTGATTGTTCCCGCTAACACAACCAACAAGAACTTTAAGGAATTTGCCGGGAAAAGAATCTTGGCCTGCACAAAATGCATCAAATCTTTGGGAAAGAAATAATTTCTAGCCCTTTTCGGGCTGTAGTATAGTGGTAGTATTTGCGCATGGGGTGCGTAAGACCTGGGTTCAACTCCCAGCAGCCCGACAAAATAGAAAAACACTGTTTAAAACAGTGCTTTTCTTTTACTTGCTTTTCTTTTTAATAATCGCTCTATAAGGACAAAGTTCTTCTCCTCCAGATTTATTAACTTCCTTGCCATTAATTACAACCGCCTTTCCTTCTTCCGTTATATCTATCCCTTGAGGACAGCGGACTGTGCATCCGCCGCAACCCAAACACTTTAGTTTATCTATTTTGTATGAATCCATTTCTTTGAATTTTTAAACTACAAAGGCATACTGCCGTGTTTTCTTGTTATCAATCCCTCTCTCTTGGTAAGGAGGGATTCCAATGATTTAATCAAAACATTTCTCGTGTCGCGAGGATCGATTATCATATCAATCTGACCCAACTTGGCCGCACAAAAAGGATCAAGAAAACTGTCTTTTATTTCTTGTATTTTCTCTTTTTCCAGCTTGTCCGGATTCTTGCTTTCCGCCAATTGTCTCTTGAAAATAATCTTGACGGCCTGTTCCGCTCCCATCACCGCTATTTGCGCACCGGGCCAAGCGATAACCCTGTCATATCCCAATTCACGGGAAGCCAAAGCGATATACGCTCCGCCAAACGCTTTCCTCAAAATCAAGCTTATCTTCGGAACCGTTGCTTCGGCATAGGCATACAAAACTTTTGCTCCGTGGCGGATTATTCCTTGGTGCTCTTGGTTTGTTCCTGGTAAATATCCCGGGGTATCAACCAAATTAATTAAAGGTATATTAAAGGCGTCACAGAATCGAACAAAGCGGGCAATCTTGTCCGAAGAATCAATGTCCAATACTCCGGCCATTGATTTGGGTTGATTGCCGACTATTCCGATAACATTTCCGTTTAATCTTGCAAAACCGACAACTACATTTGCGGCAAATCTTCCATGAACTTCGAAAAAAGAATTCTCATCAAAAATTTCTCCGATAACTGTTTTAATGTCATATCCTTTTTCCTGCTCCTCGGGAACCATTTCCAATAATTTCTCATTTTTTTCTTCTTCCAATGATCCGTGTTCTCTAGCCGAATCTTCCATATTGTTTTGAGGAAGATATGAAAGAAGATTTTTGACTCCGTTAAAACAATCCGTTTCGGATTCATACACGAAATGTGCACAACCGCTCTTGCTTGAATGGACCGAAGCCCCTCCCAAACTTTCAAAGGTGACATCTTCTCCGGTAACTCTTTTAATCACATCGGGTCCGGTAATGTACATCTGCGATATTCCTTGAGTCATGAAAATAAAATCTGACAAACCGGGAGCATAGCAAGCTCCTCCGGCTGCCGGACCAACCATAATACTGATTTGCGGAACAACTCCCGAGGCCTTGACCATATTCCTAAAAATACTGGCATACCCGTCCAAACTGGCGACTCCTTCCTGGATTCTCGCTCCACCCGAGTCGGTTATTCCGATTACAGGACAACCCGTCTTTCTTCCCAGTTCAATCACTTTGGCAATCTTTTTTCCGTGCATTTCTCCCAAAGAACCTCCCATCTTGGAAAAGTCTTGGCTGTAGATATAAACAGTTCTGTTATTAATCTTCCCGAATCCGGTAATAACCGAATCTCCTAAAAACTTCTTCTTGTCCAAATCAAGTCCGGAGAAACGACTCTCGACAAAAGCATCGAGCTCAATAAAGCTATCTGCGTCCAAAAAGAGATTGATTCTTTCTCGAGCACTCATCTTTCCTTTCTGGTGCTGTTTTTCAATCAATTCGGCATTATCCAATTCCGACAAACCATTATTCAATTTTTTAATTTCTTTTTCAAATTTCATAATATTTATTGACTAATTGTTTTAAATTGATTTTTTAATCCTGTAATTATTTTTTCTAACATTTCCATATCATCAACTTCTTTTCCCGTTTCCATCTTCAAGGAAGTGGCGATGTCTTTAAGCTCCAAGGGAAAACTTTCCGTATTGGTATTGATTCCTATTCCTATTACCGAAAACTTTACTTCATCGCCAATGACATTCTCTGTTAAAATTCCGCAAATCTTTCTTCCATTTAATAATACATCGTTGGGCAGCTTTATCAACGGCTCGACATTAAAATCTTCTTTGATGGTCTTGGCAACTATAAAGGCGGCTAAGATGGTTATCGTCTGCAAATCATCAATTTCTCCCTTGGGAAGAATAACCGAAAAATAAAGACCTCCTTTGGGTGAATACCATTCTCCCCCCTTTCTGCCGTATCCTTTTTCTTGAACCTCGCTCAAAACAACGGTCCAAGGTAAAGCCCCTTTCATTTCTTTGGCTTTCTTATTAGTCGATTCGACTGATTTGAATTTCTCTATCTGCATATTATATTAAAACAATTAAAACTTCTCCTTCTTTAACCTGCTGGTTTTCTTTCACCAATATCTTTTTAATCTTTCCTCCATTTTCGGAAACTATTTCATTTTCCATTTTCATAGCCGACAAAGTCAAAACTTTCTGTCCCGCCTTGATATTTTCTCCTTCTTTGACAAAAACACTTGTCACCAATCCCGACAAAGAAGAAACTATTTCTTTCTTTGAAGAATCTTTTTTAATTGAAGAAGATTGCGTTAATATCTTTTCTTTTTTTGAACCGAAAGCAAACTCTTTATCTCCGATTTTAACCTTCACTCCTCCTTTTTCTTCCTTCAATTCAATATGATATTCCTTATCCTTGATTTTTATCTTAAAATCCATATATTTATTCAATCATTCTTAATCTTTCCGCATCAACCCACCTTGAAGTGGAGCTCCCTGAAAGACCTTTTGACTTTTTGATTTCTTCATAGATTTGGAAAACAATATCGGCCAAATCATCTTCGCTCGTCCCCTTAATCAATTTCTCTTCTATTTTCTTTTTCAAATACGGCTTGAGCATCAAATCCTTCATTATCCCGCTTTTTTCTATAAAATTGGTGTTGAAATTGCCTTTGATAAAATCCTTGTCTTTCAATAATAATTTAAAGAAAGGAATGGTTGTTTCTACTCCCTGGATAATGATTTCATCCAAGGCCCTATTCATCTTGCCAATCGCCTCTTTCCTGGTTTTTCCCGTGGCGACAATCTTGGCCAACAAAGAATCAAAGTACGGATAGATTTCTTGACCTTGATGCAAAAAACTGTGCAAAAACACTCCTTGTCCTCCCGAAGGAAAATACTTTTCAATCGTTCCGGGCGTCGGCTGGAAATCTTTCTGCGAATCTTCCGCATTTATCCTCGCTTCAATCGCCCAACCGTTGAAATGTATATCTTCTTGAGAAAAAGGCAGTGAATCTCCTTGGGCGATTCTTATCTGCTGCTCGACGATATCTATCCCGGTTATCGCTTCGGTAATGGGATGCTCCACTTGAATTCTCGGATTGATTTCCATGAAATAGAAATTTTTGTCGTTATCAACCAAAAATTCAACCGTGGCCGCTCCCTTGTATTTCAATTCCTTTATTATCTTAACCGCCCAATTTCCCATTTCTTCCCTCAAATCATTATCAAGAAAAGAAGAAGGGGCTTCCTCCAAAAGCTTCTGGAATCTTCTCTGAATTGTACATTCTCTTTCTCCCAAGTGAACGGCGTTTTTCCCGTCTCCCAAAATCTGAAATTCAATATGTTTCACCTCGGGAAGATATTTTTCAAGAAAGAAATCTGCTTCGGCGAAAGCGGTTGACATTTGTCTTTGAACAGCAAGAGAAATGGCGAACAATTCTCCCAAATTAATCTTGTTTTCAATGATTCTGATTCCCATACCTCCTCCTCCTTTCTGCGCCTTTAAAATGAACGGCGGTTTTATCTTAGTCGCCCACATTGCCAAATCTTTCTTGTTCTTAATCGGCTTGTCGCTGGCCGGCAAAGTCGGAATGCCCATTTTTTTGGCAATCTTCTTAGCTTCAATCTTGTCTTCAAACTTTTTTAAAAGATTCGATTGCGGTCCAATGAATTTTATATTATTCTTTTCGCAAAGCAAAGCGAACTTCCAATTCTCAGCCAAAAATCCGTAACCGGGATGAATGGCATCAGCCTTTGCCTCCTTGGCAATCTCAATGATTTTATTCATATTAAGATATCCGGCAACTCCGTTTTCTCCTAAAAAATGATATTCATCAGCCATGCTGGTTTCAAGAAAATTCTTTTCTTCTCCCAAAACAGGACAAAGAACGACGGTCTTTATCCCCATCTCTTTGCACGTTCTTATTATCCTCAGGGCGATTTCTCCCCTGTTGGCGATTAGAATTTTCTTAATCTTCATGGACTAATCTTTTTATCTCTTCCATTACCTTTTTTGTAATATTGATACAGATTTCTTCATATTCTTTGGAATCACGAGCCATCCCCTTGGCTTTTTCAAATTCTTCTTTGAAGAAAAGCGATTTTCCGATATTCAATCTAATATTTTTCTTAACTTTCGGTTTTTCTCCGGGAGGAAATAATTCAAACGCTCCCTTTATCCCCAATGGAAGAATGGGAACGCCCGTTTCAAGAAAAAACTTGGCTACTCCCCATTTCCCTTCACCCACCTCTCCGGTTCTGGTCCTCGTTCCTTCGGGATAGATGACCAGAGAATATCCTCTCTTTAAAAATTCTATCACCTTTAAAAAAGATTCTTTCTTTGAATTTTCATTTTTTCTGTTAACGGGAACAACTTCTGTAATAGAATAGAGAAAATCACGAATTTTACTCCACCCTTTATTCTCTCTGTCCACTTGTCCGATATGAGTGTATTTTCTCGGAACGCAAATATATCCGCAAAGAAGAATATCCAGATAGCTCTGATGATTGGAAGCGAGAATAACATTCCTGTCAGGGAAATTATTCCTTCCCCTCACTTCTTTTATAAAAATCAATCCGATCAAAGGAGCCAAAGTAATCCTCAAAATTGTCGAAAGAAATCTATTCATATTTATTTTAAAAATTCCTCCGCTTCTTTTACCGCTTTCTCCCCATCCTTTACTATTTCTTCAATAATTTCCTTGCAACTTTTAATCTCATATATCCCTCCGGCGCAAATTCCGCACAGAAGAGGAGTTAAATCAATATTAGCCGAACCTTTGTTGCCGGCAAACCTTTCCGAGTTTATCTCTTCGGGAAAAGGATTCTTTTCTTCCATTTTCTTAATCGTTTCCGAAAGCTTGTTCTTGATTGCACGAATAGGATGCCCGGTGAATCTGGCCACAACGGTAATATCTTCATCTGTCGCATCAATAATGGCTTTTTTGTAATTTTCGTGTATCTGGCATTCATTTGAAGCCATGAATCTTGTTCCAATCTGGACCCCGTCCGCACCCAAAACCAAGGCGGCGGCAAAGGTCGAGCCGTTGAATATTCCACCCGCAGCAATCAAAGGAATGCCTTTAAGAGCTTTTCTTGCCTGAGGAACTAAACAAAAAGTGGAATTCTCTCCGATGTGACCGCCCGACTCCATTCCCTCAACGACAACAGCATCCACTCCATTCTGCTCCATTTTTGAAGCCAATCTCACCGAAGGAACAACCGGGATGACTTTGATTCCCGACTGTTTCAAGTAAGGCAAAATGGGCAAAGGATTTCCCCCTCCAGTGAAAACCACCGGAACCTTTTCTTTGATTATTATTTTGACCAATTCACCGACATTGGGGTTCTGCAATAAAAGATTCACTCCAAAAGGTTTATCAGTCATCTCTTTCGTTTTTTTGATTTCTTCCTCGAGCCATGATGGAGAAGCGAATCCCGAACCGATAACTCCAAGGCCTCCGGCATTAGAAACAGCCGAAACAAGAACGTGTTCCGATACTCCGGCCATTCCCCCTTGAATCACGGGATACTGAATATTTAAAAGTTTTGCCAGCTTATTGTTTTCAAACATATTATATATTTAGTGGATTTTTAATTAATATTTCTTCCGCCTCATCAACCAATTCCTTTATCAAATCTTTTACCTTCACAATCTTGTCAATTCTCCAAGCATTGGCTCCGGCAAAAACCAATCCGTTTTCCAAATCCCCTTTTCTGGCATTTTCCAATGCTTTCAAAATGCAATAACTTTTATCGCAAACCGGACCGATACATCCCTCGCATTCAAAAAGATTGACTTTGGGAGCGTTTCCGCTCAAAAGCTTTTCAACGAAAGGAGTTTTAATCGCCCGCCCCGGCAAACCAACAGGAGAATGAATGATAACAATGTCTTCTTCTTTGGCATTTATATATGCTTCCTTGAATTTTATATCCGCATCGCATTCTTCGGTCGCAACAAAACGGGTTGCCATTTGCACACCCTTTGCTCCGGCTCGAAGCATTTCAACAATATCTTTCCCGTTGAATATTCCTCCCGCGGCGATAACGGGAATCTTAACTTCTTGAACCACCTCCTTTAAAATATCTATCGCTTTCCTAAAGGGATGGCCTTCGGGAAACCCCAAGTGTCCTCCAGCATCACATCCTTCGACTATGACTGCCGCCGCTCCAGATTCTTCCGCTTTTTTCGCCACTTTAGCTGAAGAAGCGATGGCTAAAACCGGTACATTACCTTCTTTGGCAATATCAAAAACATCTTTTCTAAAACCGGCTCCCTGAACTATCAAATCTATCTTTTCTTCAACCGCCGCTTTAACCAATTCCTTGAATCTTCCCACCACTCCCATAATGTTTATTCCGATAGCTCCATTGCCATTGGCTATTTCTCTCGCCTTTCTTATTTCACTCTTAACTTCTTCTGTGTCTCTCATTCCCGAAACGGCAATAATCCCGATTCCTCCTTCCTTGGCAACATTACCTGCTAAATTATGCAGAGAAACCCTTACCGCCATGCCTCCCTGGATAATCGGCAGCTTGGCTAAAACATTTCCTATCTTTAAATTGGGCAATTTAAAAAGTTTTGTTGTGATATCTTTTGATTCTTTGCTCGCTTCTCTCTTTTTTTCTTCCATCTCTTCTTTATCAACTACGGCAACGCTGAATCTCACTTCACATTTTTTTCCTTCGTTAACATATGCTTCACCCAAAAAGTTGGCAATCTTGGCATTGTAGATTCCCAAAAGCTTAACTTTGTATTTGATTCTGTCCCCCGGCCAAATCGGCTCATAGAAAAGAGCACTTCTGACTTGGTAAGCCAGAAGATGTTTTTTCTTGTGGTCTTTCCCTATTTTCTCTCGCAATATCAATGTTCCGGTCTGAGCGATTCCCTCAACAACCAAAACTCCGGGCATAATGGGAAAACCGACAAAATGACCTTTGAAGTATTCATCGTCAACGAAAGTTTGTTTGAAACCGATAATCGTATCCCCTTCGATTGATTCTATTTCATCAACCCACAAGAAAGGATCTGTATACGGTATTATTTCTTTGATTTGTTCTTTTGAATAAAGCATGGTTATATTGATAATCCTCCGTCAATATTTATCACCGCTCCGGTTATAAAGCTTGCCTCTGAAGAGGCCAAGAAAGCTACCGTATTAGCAACCTCTTCCGGCTTACCGAACCTGCCCAATGAAGTTAATCTTTTAACCGCGACTTTCATTTCTTCGGGAATGGCTTCGGCCATTTTGGTTTCAATAAATCCGGGAGCAATAGCATTAACTCTGACGTTGAATCTTCCCACTTCTTTGGAAATGGATTTGGTAAATCCGATTATTCCCGCTTTTGAAGCGGAATAATTGGCTTGTCCGAAATTGCCTCTCTGCCCGACAATAGAAGAAACATTAACTATGTTTCCCTGGCTGGGGATAAGAAGAGGTAATGCAGCTTTGGAACAATTAAACACTCCTGTTAAATTGATATCAATGACTCTTTGCCATTCTTCAACCGTCATCTTGGCCAAAGTCCTATCCTGGGTAATTCCCGCATTATTAATTAAAACATTCAGTCCACCCATTTCTTTTTGAACATCGGCCATCATTTTTTCAACCTGGTCCATTTTGGAAACATCAGCCATGAAGTACTTGCCTCCTATTTCTTCCGCCACCTTTTTTAAATTCTCTTCTTGCGAAGGAATATCATTTAGAGCAACTTTTGCTCCCAGTGAAGCGAACTTCAAAGCAATGACTTTTCCTATTCCCTGAGAAGCTCCGGTGATTAAAACAACTTTGTTTTGCATGTTTTTATTATTATTTATATCTCAATATCCTGTTCCACTTCTTTAATACTTCTTCCTGAAATAATTATATCCTCCCAATTGATGTCTTTAATCATTTCCGGTAATTGCTTGGACATAACAACTCTGTTAAATATCGCATCAATGTTTAAAAAGTTCTTTCCGCCGAATATTAAACCCAAATAAGTCACAAGTCCGCTTTGTCTCTGAATGGTTTCGGCTTCTCCGATTGTTAAAACATTGGAAATATTTTTAATCAGTTTCTCGCTGATTTCTTTTTCCGATTGCAAATATTTCAACCCCGAATAGTTTTCTTTTTTCAAAACCTTGAAAGCGTTGTCCGTTGAAGCGGCTTTACCAGCTTTTAACATCGACAGATTTAAAACCAAATCTGCATTTAAAACTTCTTCGCTGATTTCCAAATCATCTTTCTTGATGAAATTTGATTTTGATAAATCAAAGGGAGTGATGCCTTTTTTCAAACAGACATCGAGCAGGCCTGATTTCTGGGCCAATCCCTCAACCGGAATTTCATTAAAGCTCTGGGCTCCCACCTTAACATTAATATTTTTCTCCGAAAGAAAATCCAAAACGGCTTCCAAAAACTCCGGAGAAGTGTTTTCTCTCATGTATGTATAGTTGGGAGAAACAACGGTCGGAATCACTAAAACTTTAGAATTTTCATTTAAGGAAACTTCCAAAAGCTTGAATATATTTTCCATCCCTTCAATAGTATCATATTTTACCTTAAAAATCGCCACAGAATCCGGATTACTTTTAAATTCAACTCTCTCAATCTTTTCTTGCGACTTATACGCAAACAAATTATTATTTTCATCCTTAACTATATTGGCAAAATATGGAACACTCATATGAAAAAGCGAAGGAATCAAAACCTTGGAAGAAGCAACTACTTCCATTTTCTCGCTCTTAACCCTGTCTAAATCTATTAAACAGTATGGGCAGACCTTAACTGGCTGTTGCCACTTTCTTTTGCATTTTGAACATTGAAATACCATATGATTATTTCTTTTTAAAAATATGAACTGTTACACTTCCTCCCGCTCCTCCGATATTATGAGTTAATCCTATTTTAGCATTATTAACCTGTCTTTCTCCACATTCACCTCTCAACTGTTTTGTTATTTCGTAAATCTGGGCCAAGCCGGTAGCAGAAATGGGATGCCCCTTGGCTTTAAGACCTCCCGAAACATTAACAGGCATCTCTCCTTTTAAATCAATCTTTCCCGACCTGATCAATTCCCCTCCCTTTCCTTCTTCAGCGAAACCGAGGTCTTCATAGGAAATCAATTCAACAGAAGTGAAAGCATCGTGGATCTCGGCCACGTTAATATCTTTAGATGTAATTCCAGCTTGTTTGTATGCCATCTTAGCCGCCATCTTAGTCGCATTAAAATGAGTCATATCATCTCTTTCAAAAGTCATAAGGTAATCGGTTGCAAAACCGGAACCGATAACTTCAATATCCGTTTCTTCTCTGGAAACTATAACTGCCGCTCCTCCGTTAACCGACAAAGAACAGTCCATCAATCTCAAAGGCGAAGAAACTTCCGGAGAATTCTTAACTTTTTCCAAATCCATCGGACGCTTGTAAAAATAAGCGTGGGGATTCAAAGCCGCATTTTGATGGTTCTTAAAAGCAATCAAGGATAAATCTTCCATGCTTCCGCCGTATTTATTCATATACATCTGCCAAACCAAAGCATTTTGAACAGGGAAAAGCATTCCTTCTGTCTGCTCAATTACTCTTTCCGCCGCTGAAAGTATTCCGTCGGTAACCGCTTCGCTCTTGTTATCAACCAATCTTTCTCCGGCTAAAATTAAAATGTTTTTAAATCCTTGTAGATGAAGAGCCGTCCAAAAAGCCACCCCGCCTCCTCCGCAAACCGAAGGGGTTTCAATTATAGGTACATTTACCTTAAATAATCCTGACAAGAGAGAAACTTTGTGTGTCTGGTGTTCTCCCCCCGAAGCGGAGGACATTCCGGTAAAAACAATGGCGTCAATATCCGAAATGTTCATTTTTGCATCCTTCAAGGCATCTATAGCCGCTTCGTAGGCCAATTGCCACCAATGCTTCTGGGAATAATCGAATTTTGTCATCCCCACTCCTTTTATATACATTTTTTGTTCCATAAATAAAAAATACTCATTTTTCAGATTATAGTTAAATGTTACTTTCCATTTAAAGCTGTGGCAAGAGAGTTATCCCCATTTATCAATTAGAAAATAAAAACGGATTACGTAAATTTGTCATAATTTTCAATAAAAGGTTTTAAAATTTTATTACTCAATTTATAATTATTACCATGACTCAAAAGTCCAATATAAGAAGCCAGCGATTGCAATGGACTAACTTTTATTCTTTTCATCATTTTTACTTTTGTTTTATTTCTCAAAACCATATGACTGGGAAAGACAACTTGCCCCAAGAAATCAACTCCAGAAAATAATGTTTTAATAAAAGTCTTATCTGGATGAAGTCTGATTTTTAATTCCTCTTCTATGTAACCGTCTATAATTGGAATTAAGTTCTTTAAATAATCCCTATCCTCAGACAAAATAACAAAATCGTCGGCATATCTTATATAATATTTTATCCTCATCTTGTGTTTTATGAATTGATCAAATTCATTCATATAGATATTAGCAAAGAGCTGGGATGTCAAATTGCCAAGGGGCAGGCCGACGCCATACCTTGTTGAATTAAAGCTAGAAATTATTTTATTTAAAACCCATATAATTCTTTCATCATTAATATATTTTCTTAAAATTTTTAATAATACTTGGTGGTCAATGCTTGCAAAAAACTTCCCAATGTCACACTTTAATATCCAGCAAGTTTTTGTATTATTTTTAGAAACAATCTGGCCAAAATGATCAAGCCTACGAATGGCCCCATGTGTCCCCTTATCGTTGCGGCAAGAAAAAGAATCTGCAATGAATATCCTTTCAAAAAAAGGGTATAATATTCTATATACCGCCCTATGCAATATTCTGTCTCGGACACTCGCCTTGTGTATAATCCTTGGCTTCGGATCATTTATTTTAAATGCCCGATATCCTTCGTGTTCATACTTATAACTGGCAATGTCTTTATATAATTGAAAAAGATTATCCATCAAGCAAAATGAAAACTCCAGAACATCTTTCTTGTTTACCTTCCCCTTAATAAATGCCTTGTGGGCCAATAGGAAATTATCAATACTAAAAAAATCTTCGAATTTATGATTCAATCTAATGTGCATAAATATAATTTAAGCTTAATACAGAAACTCAAATCTGCATACAAGGCGTGGCATGAATTTCTTCCATTTTTCCCAAAAACTTCGCGATACACTATCGGACAAAAAATAGATTCTCTGTTCTTGGAAACAATCGAGCAGTTAATAAAAGCGGGATATTCTGATAAGACTGAAAAAATTATCTACCTTAAAAGAGCTTCTTTTAAGCTTGACCTTCTTAAGTTTTTCCTTCAAATATCTTGGGAGATAAAATCTATAGATAATAAAAGATACATTTCCCTATCAGAAAAAATAGAAGAAATCGGCAAGATGCTTGGCGGATGGATTAAATCGCTAAAATAAAACCCGCCAAAAGACGGGAAACAAAAAAATTTGCGGGAGGAGGAACACGAACCGGTTGTCATTGTTCCAAAATTTGTCGGAATTGCCGTAGTTGCTGTTAAGCCATAAGTCATCGTCATTCCGTTCCACGTTGAACAGTTTGAGGTCTCCGTCTGAATACGCATAAAGCACCTCCCATGCCACCACCCCTTGAATACTCTTAGGGTTGTATATGATTCGGCATCTTAATGCCATGGCGTCTTATGCCAAGTTTCTTTAATTTTTTGAAAAACCGGAACGACTATCTTGGAAAGCTTACTCGCCAAGACTCTTCGCGTTTCCGAAATTCTGAATTCAGCCGCCTGAAGCTGTAACCGCAGACAGATTAGCTTACTATCTGCCTTGATTATATCACGCTAAATTAAAAAAATCACCCCTCTTTGCATTTGTATGCTCAGAGGGGTCCAAGGGTTCAAAATTCAAATTCAAGAATCAGGAATCCAAGTTTTCACATTATTTTACTTGCGGGAGGAGGAACACGAACCGGCTGTCATCGCACCAAAATTCGTCGGAATCGCCGTCGTCGCTGCAAAGCCATAAGTCATCGTCATCCCGTTCCACGTCGAACAGTCCGAGGCCTCCGTCTGAATCGGTGATTGGTTCCATACCGACGAAGATCCATTCTCTCTTGGGCTGGTCCTTATACTGCAGACGCAGCTGAGGACCGACTTCGGCTGGACATAATTCCAATCCAAGGTCTTTGATCCGGCTACAAATTTTTCCGTACTCAGCTCCATCCTTAAAGCCAAGATCTGCAACCGATAGAAGAACAAGGTTCATTTCTACCTCACCTTCTACCAGAGAAGCTTTGTCGAGGATATCATTGGCGCAATCGCCAATTTTCATTCCCGCCTTCTTAATGTCCTCACGGATTGCATCCACGTTTGGGAATCCGCCGATTCTGACGGTCTTCCAAACTTTAAACCTTTGAGGCTTGGAGAATGTTTCCGCAAGAATCATTTGAAGCTCTTTTTTCGGCTTCTCAATCCATTCCTGCATGACTTTACCGGAAAGCTCCGGCATGTTTTCAGCCAAGACAGTGATAAATTTCACCGTCTGCTTGTCGTAGGTTTTCGTTTCCATGACGTTTTTTCCTGCTAGACCGATTCTCTCACAATTAGTCATAGCCAGAAAACATTGAAAAACAATATCTTTTGGCTATGGCTAAACCGCAAGCAATTAATATTAAAAAGAACTATTTTACCTTTGAATTATAAAATAATATGATAACTATGTCAACCTTTTTGTCCCCACCCCAATCTAAGAAAAAACACCGTAAAACGGTGTCTTTCCAAGGGTCCTACCACTTTCAAGTGAATCCGAATGAATTCACGTGGGTGGCCTCATTTATTTGCCAAGGCAAATGAATATATGGCCTCCCGATTGAAAGTTGTTCGGAATTTTGAAGGATAGGACCAAGTATATTATACCTTTAAATTTTCAATACTTCAACCAACTGCTTTATCATCGCAACCACTACCGGAGCGGCTTGCAAGCTAATGCATTGAACTCCATTATCATCGGCCACAAGCCATGGCTCTTCAATGGTTTTAATCTCACCATTTTCATTGACAAAGCTGTATCCGGAGGTCATTTCGTATTCATCGGCATATTCGCGAGCGACATCAACAGGAATAGCATTTCTTAATTTGACCTTGGGAATTCCATACAAAGTATCGGCTTTCTTCAATATCTCTTCGTCCATCATTAATCTTTCTCTAATTGGCTCAATTCCCTTCTCGTCTCCTTCTTTCATCACCATCTTTCCGCCATCACAACCAGCCTCATCACAAATTAAATAAAAATCTTTAGATGCTTCATCGTATCCGATTTTAGAAGTGGGCAGTAATTTCAAACTCCTTGAAGCATTACACTTCGGACAAATCCTTCTCCATTTGATTCTTTCATTAATAATGTTCATGGGAACATCGATCATAATAAAGATATCCGGGTCGTCTCTGTAGTCAACCAAGTCACGGAAGAATAAAGAAAAACTGACTTGATCCATGTTTCTCGGAAAACCATCCAACAAGATAACCTTGCCTTTTCTTTTGGCAATCTCTCTCTTTACCAAAGCCAAAACAAATTCATCGGGAAGAAGAGTTTTGGTGTCTCTGCTTTCCATACTCTTAACCAACTCTTCTAGGGGATAAAATCCTCGGTAATTCTTTTCCAAAAATTCAACCAATTCTTTTTTCTTTTCCTGGTCCTGGATTTCCAAATCAAGAGCTCTGACCATATCTCCCACAGATAAATGGGCTATCTTGTCGGTTCCCAAAACTTCGGACAACATTTTACTATAAGTTCCCTTTCCCGAATTCTTTTTACCCAACAAATAAGCAATAAAAGTATTGGTCTTCAAATATTCTTTTAATTTCTCGATTTCCGGTCCACACTTCAATTTAAAATACTCTTCTCTCTCTTTGGGATCGGCTAAATTAAACTTTCTATCTCCGCCCATTTTGGTTTTAAAAATTGGAAAATCCATATGTTTATTTACTAGTTATTATTTTATAATCTGTTCCATCGGAAACAATTTTAATGTTTCCATTAGTATCATTCCTTAATATTTTAATACCAGAATTTAGAAGGCGTGTCAAAACTTCTTCGGTTGGATGGCCGTATGAATTCTTGCCCACCTGAATAACGGCGATCAAAGGGCTCGCCTTATCTAAAAAATCTTCAGAGGTTGAGTATTTCGAACCGTGATGTGCCACCTTCAAAACGTCTACATCCACATCATCAATCAGTTTTTCCGTCTTTGAAGAAATGTCTCCGGAAAAAAGAAAGGAGTTGTCTTTATACGACAACTTGGAAACAACCGCCGTATCGTTGCTTTCTTTAAATTCTTTTCCCTTTAATAATTCTTTGGGTGATAATATTTCCAAAGCAACATCTCCCATAGTAACCATATCGCCTTTATTGGCGTAATAAACGTTCGCTCCCTCTTCATTTATCATTCTTTTCCAAGTTTCGAATTTTTCTCCCTCTTTTTCTATACCCGTCCACAAAATATTATCAACTTTGTAATTTTCCAAGACTGAAAGCAATCCGGTCATATGATCGCTTTCCGGATGGCTTAAAATCATTAAATCTATTTCTTTGTCCCCAAAAGACATTTCGCGAGACAGTCCCTCAAGAACTTTTGAATACCCTGGTCCGCCATCAATTAAAACCTGGTATTTTTCCGGTGTCTCAATAAAAATAGAATCGCCCTGTCCGACATCAAAAAAGCTCACCTCAAGGTGAGCAGAAGAAGATAAATACAAAACTAAAGAAAAAGCTAAAACATTGAGAATCGACAAAATAAAAAGTTTGACAAGGGACTTCTTCATTTCTTATCCAGTTTTTCGTTTAATTCTTTAATCAACGCATTGGCATCTATGCCATACATCTCACAGATACTTCCCAATTCAAGTTCTTCCATTTCCATTCTGGCAAAAGGACAGGAAATACAAGGAAATTCGTATTTTTCCAATATCTTCACAACCTTCTTTTCGTCTATTATTTTAGAAAGCTTTGTTTTTTTGGTTATTTTCATATTAGTGCTTGTGTTCCTTTTCCCTTTTCATAATTATTTGATGCCTTTCCTCCAGCTTTGCAGGAATCTTATTTTTCTTCTTTGAATAATAATCATAAACAGCTTCGGATAAAGCATCGATTGCCAAGACCGAACAGTGCAATTTTATCGGAGGCAATTCTCCCAAAATCTTAACGATATCTTCTTTCTTGACTTTCAATGCCTGCTCAATGGTTTTTCCTTTAATCAAATCTGTCACCACGCTGCTGGTCGCAATGGCGGCCACGCAACCAAAAGTCTCGAATTTCACATCCTTTATTATCTCTTTTTTCTCTTTATTCTCCGATATTTTAATATAAAGCCACATTTCGTCACCGCAAATCATGTTGCCCACCTTGCCCAATCCATCGTAATTCTTAATCTTCCCGTAATTGTGCGGAGAATTAAAATGCTTTATAACTTCTTTTGAATAAAAACTTTTAACCATGTATTTTGTGAGGCGAAATCCTCCTCAATTTATTTATTATACCAGGCAAGACCTTTATCAAATAATCAATATCCTTTTCGGTCGTCCATCTTCCCATACTGACCCTCATTGAGCCGTGTGCCTCTTCATGCTTCAATCCCATCGCCATCAAGACGTGCGAAGGTTCTAACTTAGGAGAAGAACAGGCCGATGCCGTCGAAACCGCTATCCCCAAAGCATCCAGCTGAAAAAGAATTGACTCTCCCTCAACATAAGAAAACCTCATGTTCACGTTATTCGGCAATCTCTTTTTTGGATGTCCATTTAGATAAGAGTCGGAAATTTCTTTCAAAAGGCTTTTAATTAATTTTTCCCTTAGCACAATCAATCTTTTGCTTTCTTTACTCATCTCCGAAAGACAAATTTCAACCGCTTTGGCAAAACCGACTGCCAAAGCAACATTACTGGTTGATGATCTTTTACCAAACTCCTGACCACCGCCATGTAAAAGAGGATCAATCTTAACTCCTTTTTTAACAAACAAACAAGCCATTCCTTTGGGACCATACATCTTTTGCGAAGATGCGGTCAACAAGTCAACATTCATTTTTTTAACATCAACCGGAACCTTACCGAAGCTCTGAGCGGCATCGGTATGGAAATACACATTTTTATCTCGGCAAATCTTTCCTATCTCCGTAATCGGCTCAATGGTTCCCACTTCGTTATTGGCATGCATCACCGAAACTAAAATCGTATCTTTTTTTATTCTTCTCTCGACTTCTTTCGGATCAACGAATCCGTACTTATCCACCGGTAATTTCTCAACATCAAATCCTTGTTTCTTTAACCATTCTCCGCTGTTCAAAATACAATCATGTTCTATTGATGAAATCAAAATATGCTTCCCTCTGTCTTTATTGGCAAAAGCTATTCCTTTTATCGCCATATTGTTGCTTTCCGTGGCCGAACTGGTAAAAATTATTTCTTTTGAGTTTGCCTTCATGGCTTTAGCAATAATTTCCCTGCTGTTTTCCAAAGCTTCCTTTGCCTCATTGCCGAAAGTATGCAAAGAAGCCGGATTTCCAAACTTTCCGGTGAAATAAGGGCTCATCGCTTTCACGACTCTAGGGTCAACCGGAGTAGTGGCGGCATAATCTAAATATATCTGTTTCTTCATGATTATAATATATCAAATTATTACTTTTTAAACAATCACTCCTCCGCCAATCATTTCCTTGCCTTTATAGAAAACAATTGACTGTCCGGGGGTAGCCGCCCTCTGTGCTTTATCAAAAACAACCTTGTTTTTAAATAATGTTCCGGAAGACGGCTTATGCCCGTACCTTATCTTCGCTTTTATCTTCAAGGGAAGCTCGGGACTTTTTCCCGAAATCCAATTAATATTTTTGAATTTAACTTCAATGCTTAATAAATCATTTTCATTGGCAGAAACAACTAATTTATTCTTCTTGATATTCTTTGAAATCACCCAATACGGACCGCCTGCTAAACCAATACCTCTTCTTTGTCCGATGGTATAGAAATAAACTCCATCGTGATGCCCCAAAACATTATCGTCCTTATCGACAATATCTCCTTTTTTCTTCTTGATGTATTTTTGTAAATATTCGCTATTGACTTCTTTAACAAAACAAACTTCTTGCGACTCGGGAAAACTTGCCGAAGCCAATTTGTTTTCTTTGGCAATTCCCCTCGTTACATCCTTTGTTTGTCTTCCGACCGGAAAAATAACTTTGCCGAGCTGTTTCTGATTAAGTTTCCAAAGAAAATATGACTGGTCTTTTCTCAAATCTTTCGATTGATAAATATGAACAACGCCTCCTTTAATCATCGTCACGACATAATGTCCAGTAGCAATATAATCGGCCTTCATTTTTAAAACGTGCTTTAAGAACAATCCGAATTTGATTTCCTTATTACACATTACGCAAGGATTGGGAGTAATTCCTATCCTATATCCTTCGATAAAGTAATTGATTATTGTCTTCTTGAATTCTTTCCTTAAATCAAGAACGGAAAAAGGAATATCCATAGACTTGGCTAATTTTCTCGCCCTTTCTTCGGCGAATTTAAAATACGGGGAATCGGTAAGGCGCATAAAAACGGCTGAGACCTCAAAACCTTTCTTTTTTAATAATAAAGACGAGGTGCTTGAATCAACTCCTCCCGAAAAAGCAACTATTACTTTTTTATTTTGATTTTTCATTTTCTATTAAAACAACCCAAACTTGCGCTTGGGTTGCCTTATTTGCAAATATTATTCATCTATCTCCTCCACCTCTTCACCATTGATTACTTCGATGGCACCGTAAGGACAAAGATCTACTCCTCCACATTCCTCAACCTTAGCCGAGCTGATGATTTTTGCCTTGCCGTCAATATCCATCTCGCTACCTTCCGGACAAGACAAGGCACAACTTCCGCAACCCAAACATTTTTCTTTATTAACCTTGTATGTTTTTTTTGGTTCTTCCATTTTTTTATTTTTTACACTTCTCTATTATTTCTTCCGCTTTTTCTTTTGATTCAAATCCCACCACCTTAACCCATTTATTGGGCTCCAATCTTTTATATACTTCAAAAAATTCCTGTATTTCTTTTCTCTGATGTTCTGGCAAATCATCAATACTGTTAATGTGTTTGAATCTTGGATCAATTTTATCATCCGGAACAGCAATGATTTTATAGTCAATTCCGCTTTCGTCTTCCATGTCTAACATTCCAATAATCTTAGAAGGGATAACACAACCGGGAAAAGTTGGCTCATTGACTAAAACTACTGCATCCAAAGGATCTCCATCTTCGGATAAAGTGTTTTCGATAAAGCCGTATTCAAAAGGCCAATAAACAGAAGAATACAATGCCCTATCTAGCATTATCTTTCCCGACTCCTTGTCTAATTCGTACTTGTTTGAGCTTCCTTTAGGGTTCTCGATGAAAATATTTAATTTCATATATTTCTTTTATTATCTTTATTTAACCTTATCTCAAAACTCTCAAATATTCAAGATTACTCCGGCTTCCTCTTTCTGCTCATCATTTCGGATAAAGCTTCTTTCGGCGCCTTATTCTTGTATAAAATATCGTAAACGGAAGTGGCGATAGGCATATCCACTTTGTATTTCTTGCTCAATTGATAAACAACTTCGGCTGTAGTCGCTCCCTCAATAATACTATCGGTCGACTCAACAACTTCCTTAAGTGTTTTTCCTCGAGCAATCTTTTCTCCTAGGGTTCTGTTTCTGCTCTCCGGACTGATACAAGTTGTGGAAAGGTCACCCAATCCGGCCAATCCATAGAAAGTCTTTTTCTTGGCTCCCATCTTTTCTCCCAATCTTTGTATCTCAACTATTCCTCGAGACAATATGGCCGCCTTGGCATTTGAGCCGAAACCCAACCCGTCGGAAATTCCCGCCACTACGGCAATAATATTCTTCAATGGTCCTCCCAATTCAACCCCGACAATATCGGTTGAGGTATATACTCTGAAATATTCGTTACTGAAAATATCTTGAATTTTTTTAGCGACAGAATGATTCTTTGAAGCCGCGACCACCAATGCCGGCAAACCTCTCGCCACTTCAATGGCGATACTCGGACCGGATAAAACGGCTGTCTGAACCGGACCCAATTCTTCTTTAAGTATTTCCGTCATTCTCTTTAATGTCTTTTGCTCCAATCCCTTGGCAACATTGATAAAGACTTTTCCTTTCAAAGAAATCTTTTCTTTTTTTATTTTTTTAGCCACATCTCTGAAAAACTTTGAAGGAATACTGAAAACGATATACTCTCCGAATTCAACCGCCCTACCCAAATCTTTTTCAAAAACAATATTTGAAGGAATTTTTATCCCTTTCAAATAAGTTTTATTTTCCTTCTCCTTGTCTAAAACTTCTAAATGTTCAGGAAAAGCGCTCCAGATTGTAACATCATGGCCGTTTTTTGAAAGAAGGATGGCTAAAGTTGTTCCCCATGCTCCGTCTCCCAAAATTGTTAATTTTGTTTTTTTCATATACATAATTATACCTAAACCTTCTTGTGAGCGCAAATGTCTTTGAAATCGCAATACTGACAATGCCATCCCGGAGTTGGCTTAAAATTGCTCCTCTTTATCTTCTGAATCAACTCTTTAACATTTTCCTCTATTTTCAAAATATCATCGGCATCCATCTCAAAAGACATAGAAGAGCCATCTTCGATATAGTAATAGGTCATTTTCAAAGGATTCAAGCCCAAAACTTTCTTGGCGGCCACGGCATAAATCATCAATTGAAGTTTTTCCTCTTTTCCCAAGCTGGTTTTGGGAGAGCCGGTTTTGTAATCGATGATTTCAACACCGCTACCCAAATCATCAATCCTGTCGATTGTTCCAACAAAAACATCATCATTTAATTTCAAATTAAAGCTTTTTTCCAACGCCGGCTCATTATCAATAAGCAATATTTTGTGTTCTTTTTCGACAAAATCATCATAGAATTTCTTCAAAACAACCTTTCCTTTTTCATAAAACTCTTTTTTGATTAAAGGAGAGTCGTACCAGTCGGGAATCCACTCTTTGTCATATATTTTCATCAATTCTTCAAGACTGAAAACTTTCTTATCCCCTCCTCCGAATAAATCTTTCTGTTGAGATAATTTCAATGATTCGTCAACAAACCTGTGCAAAGTGGCATGGATTGTTTTTCCAAAACTGAAAACCGATTTCCCCCTTTTCGGAATCTTGAAAATACTCCCGAACTTGTATCCCAAGGGACACTTCCTGAATGATTCTAATTGAGAATAAGAAAAATGGTCGGGCAAGAAAGACCTTAAATCACGACCCGAACCATTGGTTTCACTTGATTCAAGCTTAAATCCGTTATTTAATGATCTCTTAATGCAAAAACCCGAACCTCTCACAAACTTCTGATTATTCAAAACTTCTTCGGTGATAAGGCCGGCTTCAATTAAAAATCTGGATGGCTTTTTCAAATCCTTGCCTCCGTAGTCAGCAGCCCAGGTCAAGAACAATCCCTTCTTAGCTCTGGTTAAGGCGACATAGAATAATCTTCTTTCTTCCTGGATGTGCGAATCTCCTTCCGGTAAAACCTCTTTAATTAATGCCTCGGGAATGTCTATCGGATCCCTTTTCTGGTCCGAAGGAAACTTTCGCGAAACCAAGTTGGCCAAAAACACATACTTAAATTCCAAACCCTTAGAAGAATGAACTGTCATTATTCTTACCGCATCAAACTCCGAATCAATACTCATCCTCAAGGAACCGTCTTCTCCCGCCTCCAATTCCATTTGTAAATTTTCCACAAAGGAAAGCAGACTGCCATCGGCTTGAGAGTTCTCAAAGTTTTTAATCTTCTCAAAAAACTGATCGATCAGTTCCCACTTCTTCAAACTTTCTTCGCTGTTTTCCGGAATATATTTAGCATATTCCAAATCATTGATAACATTGACGAAAACCTCGCTCATACTTTTCTCTTTGGATAGCTTGTAATGCTTCCTCAAATTATCAGCCAACTTTCTTAACTTGACTTTCGTTTCCGAAGTAAACTTGCTTAATAAATGAGCATCTCCTATCGCTTCAAAAACAGGGATGCTTTTCTTGTCGCTGTATTGGATTATTCTTGAAACTTCCTCCGGAGAAAAATCCATCATTCGCAAAACCCTGTAAAAGCTGGGGGAATCGTAGAAATTAAGAACCGCTTTGAGATAGGAAATCAAATCGAGTATCAAGGGATTGGTGTACAGCCCCTTTGAAGAAACGAACTGATAAGGTATGCCCGCTCTTTCCATGGCCCGACTGAATCCATTGGCCGATTCATTGGTTCTTGTTAAAACGGCAAAGTCGGAAAAGGTTGCCTTATTGTCCATCTCTTTCAGTTCCCATATTTTACTGATTACTCCCGTCAATTCATCGTCCAAGGTTTCAAAACCCAAGAGCTCAATCGCTCCCTTCTTCTCTTGATTGCTTTTAAGTTTCTTACTTATCCTCTTAAAAGTTTTCAAATCTATATCTCTTGCTTTCGCTTTCTTCGCAATTTCTTCTATTTCGTTGATTTGATATTCCAAACGATTGGGATTATTCAATTGAATAAAACCATACGCCAAATCCAATATATTTTGAGAAGATCTGTAATTTTCAATCAAAACTATCTCTTTTGATTTGGGATAATCTTGTTTGAATCTCAAGACATTATTAAAAGAACTCCCTTGAAAAGACATAATTGATTGGTCGTCATCTCCGACTACGGTAATATTATTCTCGGGATAAGCCAGCTTTTGAACCAGCTCATATTGAACCCAATTGGTGTCCTGGAATTCATCAACCATAATGTATCGAAACTGTTTTCTGTATTTTTCAAGAATTTCCGGCCTTTTATCAAAAAGTTTCAGAGTATAATTAATCAAATCGCCGAAATCAATAACATTGTTATCCAATAATAATTTCTGATAGACATGATAGGCCTCGGCCACTTCCTTTATCCTCTCGTATTCTTTCTGTCTATCGCCCAAATCTTTTTTGTCTTTCGATTTGACCGACTTGGAGCCAACAGGAATATCATCCATATTCAACTTTAAAGAATCAGCATGTTCCAAATAGTTTTCAGGATAAATTCCTTCATTCTTGCAGTGCCCGAAATGAGAAACCAACGCCTGAATAAACTTGGTCGGATTTCCCAAAGGCCTGTATTCTTTCAAAAAATTAAACTTATCGAAATTCTTCTTGATTAAAATCCAGCTTCCGGTCTGTTCCAATAGCTTATAATTGCTCGGTATTCCTATGCTCAATCCGTATCTCTTCAAAATCCTGTCGCAAAAAGAATGGAAAGTTGAAATCCACAAGTCGTAATAACCGAAAGAAAGAAGCTTCTCCACCCTCTCTCCCATTTCTCTGGCCGCTTTTTCGGTAAAGGTCACAGCCAATATCTCTTCCGGTTTAATCCCCTTTTCCGATATTAAATAAGCTATTCTGTGCGTTAAAACGGTTGTTTTTCCCGTTCCCGCCCCGGCAACGATTAAAAGCGGGCCTTTATCAAAGGTAACCGCCTCTTTCTGCTCTTTATTCAGCTTCTCCAATAAATCTTTTTCCATATCTTGATTATAACTTAAAACAAAGCAAAGAAAAAGATTACTGTTTTTTCATGAAAAACTTCTTTTCTCTGTCATTAAACTTCTCGATTGCATATCTCAGCATTGTTCTCGGCATCTTTTGATAATGTTTTTTCAAAAAAGAAACCTCTACCTCCTTGTCTCTCTTTCCCAACTCCCGAAGCATCCAGCCAACCGCCTTGTGAATCAAATCGTGTTCGTCTTTCAATAATATTTCGGCAATCTTCAAAATATCTTCATAATCTTTATTTCTCAAAAAGGTAAAAGTGGAAAGAACGGCAATCCTTCTTTCCCAAAGATTCTTTGACTTAACCAAAGAATACAATATTTTCCTTTCCTTCTTTTTCTCCAAAAGAAAACTTCCGACAATGTTGGGAGCTGTTAAATCAACCAAGTCCCAGTTGTTTATTCTTTTTGTATTCTTAAGATAGAAATCGAATATTTCTTTCTTGTTTTCAGAATTCTTGTATTTATTAACCAGAATCAATAAGCCGGTTAATCTGCATTCATGAATTTCGTCATTCAACAACTCTTGAATTTCTTTCAACTCCGCATCTTTAAACTTTTTAACAATCTCTCTTTGAACCGGAACCTTTATTCCCCAAAAAACATCGCCTTCCCCGTATTGCCCTTTCCTTGTTTTAAAAAAGCCCGACAAATGCTTTGCCTGCTCTTTATTTCGATTCTTCAATAATTCTTTCTTTACGCTAGAAACTGCCATAGAGCTCCGATTAAGCATAGTATTCCGAAAATAAAAGTGAATTTGGAAAAATTAACTTTCTTTGAAAAATCCAGCAGAAGCTTCAGCGACAATATTCCAAAAATAAAGCTGAAAACAATCGCAATCCAAGAAGAAGAGGCCATTACCGGATTTTTGATATATAAGTACAATGAAGAACCCAAAACCACCGGAACTGAAATTATATACGACTTCTTCAATATTTCCGTCGGGTTACTTTCGGTTAAAGATAATCCGAATACCGTTGAACCTGAACGGGAAACTCCAGGAATAGCCGATAGGGCTTGTAATAATCCGACGATAACCGAAGACAAGTCTTTATTGATATTCAACTTAATCTTCTTCTTTTCAAACCAAGAAGTCAGAAGAAGGCCTAATCCAGTTAAAGCCAAAAGTCCCGAACCCATGGAAACGTCTCTGGCCATTTTATAAACAAAGAAACCCAGCGTTCCGGAAATAAAAGTGACAATAATGAAAAACCTTAAAAAATCTTTGTCTTTGAAAAAAGCCAAATTAACCCAATCTCTCCAGAAATAAACCAAGACCGCAAGCACTGTTCCCAAATGCAAAAAGAGAGCCAAGTCAACACTGTTAAAATCTTTAATTAAAAAATTAGAAAATACAGCTACAACTCCCTCGCTTGAAACCGGAATCCACTCGAACACTCCCTGCAAAAAACCCAATAAAATATATTCCCACATATTATTTTTCTATTCTAACCACCCTGTACTTATTATATTTGTCTTTTAAAAACTCGAATTTAGAATACTTGTCTTTAATAATTTCCTCTATCTCTTCCTTCTGCCCGGGGTCGAATTCCATATAAATAACTCCTTTTTCTTTTAAATAATCTTTGGCTTGATTTAAAAACTTTCTGATTATTTCCATTCCGTCATTACCCCCGTACAAAGCAATCGCCGGCTCAAACATCTTAACATCTTCCCCGACTTCGTCTTTCCTGTTTTCGGCGACATAAGGAGGATTGGCTAAAACATAATCATACTTTTTAAAAATATTGGAAAAAATATCCGTCTCTATCAAATTAAATCTTTCTCTGGCTATCCCGTTCTCTTCCGCACTCTTTTCGATTCCTTTCAAAAAAGAACTTTCTTTATCTCCGAAATCGCAAGTTGTTTCAGGAATATTTTTCAAGGTAGAAAGTCCGATACACCCCGAACCAGCGAATAAATCCAAACATTCTCCTTTTATTTCTTTAATCGCGCCCTCAACCCATTCTTCTGTTTCTTCTCTGGGAATCAACGGTCGGAAAGATAAATCAACCTTAACGCCTAAAAACTCCTTAAAGCCCCTTTTGTATTCTTCGGGTATTTCCATGATTAGACAATCCAAATAGCGACCAAAATACCGATTAATATTCCTCCGATGATCTCCAAAATGCTGTGTCCTAAAACTTCTCTTAATTTGTCCATATCTTCACCTTCTTCCTCGTTGAACATTTCGATAAGTCTGTTTAAGGATTGAGCCTGCTTTCCCGCCGCCCCTCTGATAACCTTGGCATCATATATCATGAAAAAAGTAAGGAGAAGAGCAACAGCGAAAAGGCCCGAATCAAATCCGTACAATATACCTACTGAAGCAGTCAAACCGGAAGCAGTGGCGCTATGCGAAGAAGGAAATCCCCCCGGTAAAGAATACAAATCAAACCTGAATTTCTTCTGTTTGAAAGTTAAAAGCAAGGCCTTTATGCTTTGAGCCAGAAACCAAGCCAAAAGACCCGATAAAAAAGGTTTGTTTATTAATAATTCTTGAATTACTTCTATATGTATCATATTAATATATTATCAAATTTTATCCCTAATATCAAAGATTTTGCTCGGCTCCTTAAAGCCCTTTATCATCTTGACCTTGGTTTGAGGAACAGCAAAATACTCGGACAACAATTCAATGATTCTTTTATTGGCCATATTCCTTTCCGCTTCCGCCTCGACAAAAACATCAAAACTGTCTTCTTTCTTCTTAATCACTTTATCTTCCTTGGAACAAGGAAAAGCTTTTACCTTAATCAGCATACTTTTTTAATATCTTAAAATCTTTCTTCAAGACATCTTTCATGTTCGGATTGTATATGGCTACGGCTGGATGATAGAAAGGGATAACCGTATTCTTTCCCTTAAAAACTTTGCCGTGAACCTTGCTGATGACATCAATATCATCAATAAACCCGAACATTTCCATAATAAAAGCCATTGAATATCTGCCTAAAGGACAAATCACTTTGGGAGAAATGATTTCGACCTGCTTCTTAATATATTGACTGCACGCTTTTATTTCTTTTTCTTCCGGGTCTCTGTTTAAAGGAGGCCTGCATTTAATGATATTGCAAATGTATACTTTTTCCCTGTCTATCTTCGCCGACTTTAAAAGTTCATCCAAAAACTTTCCCGACCTTCCGCAAAAAGGAACTCCTGTTGCATCTTCTTTCGCTCCCGGAGCTTCCCCGACAAACATTATTTTTGCCTTAAAACTTCCCTGGCCGATAACAGGATTAATTCTTTTTTTACACAAAACACACTTTTTGCAAACCAAAACTTCTTTTTCCAGCTTCTTCAATTCTTTTTCTTTCTTACCGAGCATAAGAAAATATTAACATAAAAGCTCTAAATAAAAAAGCTGACTATCAAATAGATGATAGCCGATTTTCCAACCACCCGAGGACATTGCCTGCCCTAATCTTTCCGCCGAAAAACGGATTTATCGTAGTTGAATAACTTATGCGGTATATTTTTTCAATGTTCCGATCTAAGAATTCGAGACATTCTTTTTCTCCGCCGTATTTTATGTTCAGAGTTTCGCTAAACCCGAACATATCTTTTTCGAAAAAGACGAACCGACCTTTATCCTTGTCTTTATCAGAAAAAAGTATTGGCGAAGACAGTATTGTTTGATTAGGACCAAGAACTCTTAGTACATCATCCAAGTCTTCCCGCACCACGTAGCTCTTATAGTCTTCGATGGTGTCGTAAGACAGCTCAACACATTTTAATGCCATTAAAGGCAAATGAAAACCGTTTTCCTGCATGAATCCTTGAATCTTTTTTAAGCCCAAAAGTGTTGGGTTCCTAAAATCGATACCAATTAAAAAATCCTTGCAAAAAAATCCCGGCCTCTATTCTTCGCTCTTTCTTCTGGTTGCCATTTTTTCCCTCTTGAAATAGGACGAGCAAGCCCGTGGGCTTAGCTATGATATATAACGATAGATAGTAATTGTCAAACAAAAAAATCCCCTTTCGGGGACTTTTATCTCTAATTAATCTTCAACATTTCCACTTCGAATATGAGAGTGGCGTTGGGAGGAATAATTCCTCCTGCTCCGGAAGAACCATAACCGAGAGATGAAGGAATAGTTAACTTTCTTTTTTCTCCGACTTTCATATTAAGCATTCCCTGTTCCCATCCTTGGATAACTTCTCCGACACCCAAGGTGAAAACAAAAGGAGTACCCCTATCCACACTTGAATCAAATTTTGTTCCATTTTCTAAAGTTCCGGTGTAGTGAACGGTCAATTGATCACCATTCTTTGACGGTTCGCCCGTTCCCTCTTGCAATACTTCTATTTTTACCTCATCCATATTTGTTGTACTGTTCTGCTCCGTTGTCGGTGCGTTCAATTCTTTCGGCCTTGTCATAAGGAAGAAAGCCAAAGCAATGACCAGTAATATAATTACTACAGTAATAATTTCTTTTTTAATATCGCCTTCCATATTATTGAATTTCGTATGAAACGTTAACCGTTACTTCTATTTTATTCTCTCCGACCACGATTTGCATATTACTTCCTGTTCCCGCAGTCGCCTTGTCTGTAGCACTGAAGGAAGGGGCATAATATGATTCGGTAAAACTTACCGGTTCTCCCAATCTAACACCCATACCGTCGGCGATCTGCTCGGCCTTAGCTTGAGCGTTAGTCATGGCTATTTGTCTTGCTTGTTTTTTCAAATCTTCTTCTTTATCAATGACAAACTGCAATCCGGAAACTTGGCTGGCTCCGGCCTCAAGAGAACCTTGGATATTTCTACCGATCAAATCGGTATCTCTCATCTTGGCTTCAATTGATTCAACGGCCTGATATGCGACAATCACTCTTTTTCCCAAAGGATAAACAGTCAAATCGACTCCCTTGGTCTGCCATTCGTATTGAGGATAAATATTGAAGTCGACTATCTTCATATCAGCATCATTGATTCCCTGCCTCTTTAAGAAATCAATAATACCATTGGCCTTGTCGTTGTTTTTCTGCAATGCCTGATTAATCGTTGATTCCTGAGTAATGGCGGTAAAAGTCACCAAGGCGATATCGGGAACGGCATAAACAGTTCCTGTTTCGGAAATGTTTATCGTGTTTTGATCTCCAGTGGCTCCGATGTATTGTGTTTCCTTAGAAGTTTTTATAATAGAAAAAACAGTAAAAACAACCAATAGAACCATAAGAACCGCTCCTATTATCATTAAGATTTTTACAATAGGGTTTTCAGTTCTTGCTTCTTTCTCAAAATATTGTGCTTCCATTTTTTTATTAATTAATTTATTATTTGACCTTTAGCTGATTTTGGAACCGAGAATAATTTCCTTGTCCGGAACCAAAACCGATAAATTATTATTGTCTTTGACCGCTAAAACCATTCCTTGGCTTTCCATACCCATCATCATCCGCGGTTCTAAATTGATTATAACAACAACGCTCTTATTAATCAATTCCTCGGGAAGATATGCCTTGCCGATTCCAGCCAATATCTGCCTTTTTTCTTCTCCTAAATCAATTTGCAGTTTTAAAAGCTTGTCCGAACCTTCCACTCTTTCCGCTTCGACAATCTTTCCTACTCTCAAATCAATCTTGTCAAAATCTTCTATCTTAATTAACTCTTTGATTTCCATAGTCCGTGTATATTACAATATATTCTCACTGAAGAATTCTCCTTAATGTTGAATTCCGCTTCCGGATTGTCTCCCGGCTTCAAAAAGACCTTGCAATTATCAACCTCTATCCATTCGATATAGTGATTCTCTTCCATCGGATGAGGAACTTCTCCAACCTTTACTTTATTTCCTTCAATAACGGGAACATGCTTTTCTTTTCCCTCATCAACTTCTTTCTCAACTTGAAGTTCCATCGGCTGTCCGCAACAAACCAATTCCCCCGCTCCGGCATGGAGAACTTCAACGATGTTTCCGCAAATATTGCATTTGTATATTTGTTTTTGCTCTGTCATATATGAATATTTTAACATTGAAAAGAAAATAAGAAAAGAGCCCCCGAGAGGGGCCCTTGATTGCGAACGAATTATTCGCCTCTGAAGTTGTTTTCCTTCATCGGTCTAGCTTCGTCAACGATCATCTTTCTTCCTTCTACTTCTGTTCCGTTGAACATGTCCTTGGCTTTAGCAGCCTCTTCTTCTGTGGCCATTTCTACAAAACCGAAGCCTTTTGATCTCTTGCTGAACTTATCTACAATGATGCTAGCTGCGGCAACGTTGCCGGCGGCTGCGAATAAATCCTTAAGAGAAGCATCTGTTGTGCTGTAGGGAAGATTTCCTACGTATAACTTCTTTTCCATTTTGATTTGAAAATTGATTAATTAACGACCTACTCTCACTAACACTGTAGAGAAGAGCACGACACCATGTGTGTTTAATAAAAATAGTACATTAAACGCCTTCAAATGTCAATGTTTATCATCCACCTCTTTCGTGTTATTATTGGATTATAAAAATAAGAAAAAAGCATGAATAAAATATTTAAAATCCTTTTAATAATAATTATTCTGGCAATCATATCGTTGGGAGGATATAAATATTACCAAAGCCAGCAAGGCGACTACTCCCTGAAACAAAAAATAGGCCAGATGCTTATTGTCGGATTCAGGGGAACAGAAATCAGTCGAACATCGTATATCGGTAAAGCAATGAATGTTTTGAACTTGGGAGGAGTCATTCTTTTCGACAAAGACAATCCTTCCGGGCAGTTCCCGAGAAACATTACTGACCCGACACAAACCAAACAATTAATCGCCGACCTTAATAAATACTCTCCCTCTCCTCTTTTCATCTCCGTTGACGCTGAAGGAGGATATATCAACCGACTTAAAGAAAAATACGGATTCAAAAACATTCCTTCGGCTGAACAAATGGGAAAAGGAAGTGTTGAAGAAACAAAAAATCAATCCTTGATATTAAGCCAGGAATTGAAAGAGCTGGGATTTAATATGGATTTCGCTCCCGATGTTGATGTAAACGTCAATCCGGAAAATCCGGTCATCGGATATCTGGAAAGATCTTTTTCCAATGACCCGAACATCGTATATGAACACGCAACCAAATTCATCGAAGGCCTTCATCAGAACAATATCATTCCGGCAATCAAACATTTTCCCGGACACGGCAGTTCGACTTCCGATTCGCATCTGGGAATGGTTGATGTGACCAATACATATAGGCAGGAAGAATTGGTTCCCTATGAAAAATTAATCAAAGACGGGTACTCTGACATGGTCATGACCGCCCATATCATGAATACCAATATCGACCCGACATATCCCGCCACCCTTTCCCCTTTATTCATTAAAAAAATCCTAAGGGAACAATTGGGATTCAAGGGAGTGGTTGTTTCCGACGATATGCAAATGGGAGCGATTGTCGACAACTACGGATTTGATGAAGCGATAATCAAAGCAATCAATGCCGGTTGCGATATGTTGATTCTTTCCAATAATGGAAAAACATATGACGAAGAAGCTCCGTACAAAGCCGTCGATATTATTTTAAAAGCGGTTAAGAAAGGAGAAATATCCGAAAGTCAAATCAACGAATCGTACAATAGAATCCAAGAATTAAAAAATAAATACGGAATAAAATGAAAATCAAAGATCCTGTCAGCGGAATAAGTCATTTAATCGGTGCACTTCTCTCATTATTCGGAACGATTATTCTTTTGTATTTCGCCTACCAAGAAAAAGATATAATAAAAATAGTTTCATTCTTCATCTTCGGATTTAGTATGCTCTTTCTGTATACATCGAGTGCCATTTACCATCTCTTTGGCCATTCCCCCGAAGAAGTCGATGTCTTTAGAAAAATAGACCATGCGATGATATATATTCTAATCGCCGGAACATACACTCCTTTCTGCTTAATCGCTTTAAAAGGAGCTTGGGGAATTTCCACATTGATATGCATATGGATATTGGCCGGTGCCGGAATATCAACTGTTTTCTTCAAATCTTTCTGGACCAAAGTTCCCCGCTGGTTTGCAACCGGCCTATATATGGCTATGGGTTGGCTTTCTGTAATCATTGTTTACCCGCTATTCAAGGCTACCAATATTGAAACGGTGCTGTGGTTAATGATGGGAGGATTCTTTTACACTGTTGGAGCAGTGATATATGCCAAGAAGCAGCCCAATATTTCCAAAGGATTCGGTTTTCATGAAATATTTCACATTCTCGTTCTTTTGGGAACAATATCTCACTTCTGGGGGATATACAAATACCTATTACCTCTCTAAAAACATTGACAAAAACATCTACTCATATTATCTTGTTAATGGAACTTAACAAATCATGAGTTCTGAGAATTACCATGACAGCGGAAGACGCTTTGGCAAAATTGTTTACTTCTCCAGAAGTAAAAAAATCGTTGATGGGGAAAAAAATTGAGCTGTTAATGGGCGGCTCAACGGTAAAACAAACTCAACAACTCGAAGATGCTTGTGATTCGGACAAAATCGTGCTGGAAGAATACGGAAATAATTTCCGACAAATAAGATTCTTCGCAGGACGTATCTATCATTCCGGCCCGATTGTAAAAATCGATGAATCAGGAAAATTATCTTTTTCCGAAGAAGTGCCTGAACGCAAATATATAGCAAAACGGCGCTATTGTACGGGATGATTTCAGAACAAACAACAAAAAGGAGTTCAACCATTGGACTCAACTTTTTTTATACAAACATATTTACAAAAATATAGTTAAAATGGTATAAGAACAGTAATAAAAATAAATAAAGCAAATATGGAAAAAGTATCAACAGTCATCAAATGCATGGATTTCAGACAGGACGGATTCTTTAAAAACTGGCTGAAGGAAAACGGCTGGGAAAACAGCGACATCATTTCCGTCGCCGGTTCGGTCAAGGAATTGGTTGGAGAAAAAGAAGATATCAGAAATTGGCTGTTAAGCATGATTAAAATTTCACACGACGGTCATAATTCAAGAGAAGTAATTTTAACTACTCACAGTACTTGCGGCGCCTACGCCATAGAAAACGAAGAAGAAGAAAAAGAAGTCCAACTGAAAGATATGGAAAAAGCGGAAAGCTTAATTAGAGAAAACTTTCCCGACATGCAGGTAAAAAAGTTCTGGCTTAAATTAATCGGAACTCACGAAAAAACCACTGATATAATTTTTAACGAAGTGGAATAAAAAAGAAAGGCCCAGCGGCCTTCTTTTTTTTATTCTCCTTTATTTTCTTTTCTCTTCTGTCTTATCCTCTCAATATCAGACAAAAACTGTTTTCTCAATCTGACATTATTGGGAGTGATTTCCAAATATTCATCATCGCTCATAATACTCATGCCTCCTTCCAGTGTAACTCTGACAGGCGGAGTTAATTTTATCGCTTCATCCGATCCGGATGCTCTCATGTTTGAAAGTTCTTTTCCTTTAGTCGGGTTAACTGCCATATCGTTTCCCTTGGAAACATTTCCGATAACCATGCCTTCATAAACTTCTTCGGCGTGACCGATATATAAAACACCTCTTTCCTGCAATCCCCACAAAGAAAATCCGGAGGACTTGCCGGTGACCATGGAAGTCATGGAACCGACATTTCTCATCTCTATTTCACCGGCATACGGTCTGAAACCTATCACTCGGCTGGCTAAAATGCCTTCTCCGCGGGTATCCATGACAAAGTCCGGCTTATATCCCAATAGACCTCTGGTGGGCATCTCAAAAACGATCCTAGTGTGTCCTTGTTCCGGCCTCATCTCTGTCATTATTCCTTTCCTTTTGGAAAGCTTGTCGATGACTATTCCCGACATATCATTGGGAACATCGATTATCACTTCTTCAAACGGTTCTAACTTCTTTCCGTTTTCTTCTTTGATAATTACCTGTGGTTGAGAAATCTGCAATTCAAACCCTTCTCTTCTCATTTTTTCCAAAAGAATGGCAATGTGCAATTCGCCTCTTCCGTATACTTTATAAAAATCACCGGCAGAAAAATCAATCTTCAAACCGACGTTGATTTCCAATTCTTTTTCCAATCTCTCTCTTATCTGCCTGCTGGTGACATACTTTCCGTCACGACCGGCAAAAGGAGAATTATTAACCAAGAAGTTCAAAGAAATAGTCGGCTCATCAATACTGATTACCGGCAACGGTTCTTGCTCCGGATTGCTACAAATGGTTTCTCCGATGAAAATATCGGGGATACCGGCAATCATAATCACATCTCCGGCACTGGCCTCGTCACTATCTCTCCTGTCTAAACCGTAAAAAGTATAAATCTTGGTGATTTTTCCTTTTCTCGGTTCATTTTTAATTCCTTTCACAAATACCTCGCTTCCGTTCTTTATCTTTCCTTCATATATTCTACAAACAGCCAATCTGCCCAAGAAATTGTCATAGGCCAAATTAAAGGGCTGAGCTCTCAATGGCTTGTTAACCAATTCTTCCGATGACGCTGAAGGAACTTTTTCCAAAATCAAATCCAATAAAGGAGTTAAATCTTTTAATTCATCTTCCATTTTTCTTTTAGCAGTTCCGTCTCTTCCAACGGCATAGACGCATTCGAAATCAAGCTGTTCGTCGTTCGCCCCCAAATCCATGAATAATTCCAAAACCATTTCTTTGACATCTTCCGGTCTGGCGGCCTGCTTGTCTATCTTATTGATTACAACAATCGGCTTCAATCCCAATTCCAATGATTTCTTCAAAACAAACTTGGTCTGGGGCATCGGTCCTTCCTGAGCATCAACGACCAATAAAACGGAATCAATTGATCTCAAAACACGCTCCACTTCCGAACCGAAATCAGCATGGCCAGGAGTGTCCACGATATTAATCTTGGTATCTTTATAGAAAACGGAGGCATTCTTTGAATAGATGGTAATACCTCTTTCTTTTTCCAATTCATTTGTATCCATTGTAAAACCCTCTTCGGCCACTCCGGTCTGCTTCATTAAAGCATCGGTCAATGTTGTTTTGCCGTGGTCTACGTGGGCTATAATGGCTATATTTCTAATTTCCATAATTTAAAAAATCTGCCGAAGCAGAAAAGCTTTAAGATGTCTGTAGTATATAATAGAAAAGCTATTTTGTCAAAAAACATTTAAAAATGTGGATAATTATCTTTACCCTTTTGTATAAACCAATATAATCAATATTGTTATTAAATATATAAAATATGAATCCAAAAATCATTGCAACGATCGGACCGAAATCCGAAGATTACGAAACATTGAAAGAAATGGTTAAGTCGGGAATGAATATCGCCCGAGTTAATTTCTCCCACGCAACCTTTGAACAATGGAAAAGAATCAAAGAATCCCTTTCCCGCATTAAAGAAGAAACCGGAATAGAAGTTAAAATGATGATGGACCTTCAGGGACCGAGAATCAGAGTCGGCAAGCTTGCCCATGAAATCCAAATGAATAAGGGAGAAATATATGCCTTCTTCTACGGAGAAGCCGATATTGAAAACAAAGAAGTACCCATTGACCACGCCGATCTTTTCAGAGATATGAGAAAGGGCGAATCATTCTATCTGGCTAACGGCTTGATTGAATTGGAAGTAACTGACATTAAAGACGAGAAAATCTTCGCTCGTGTTCATCGCGGAGGACTGCTTCTCTCCCGCAAAGGAATCAATATTCCCGAAACCAATCTTTCCGGCAGCGTTATAACACAAAAGGATGTAAGCGATGCCGAATTCGGATCCCAAAACGGTGCCGACTATATCTGCCTCTCTTTTGTCCAAGAAGGAAGCGATATTGATGAATTGAGGGGGATAATAGACAACAACAAGGTCTCTATTATCGGAAAAATAGAAAGAGTCACCGCCTTAAGAAATCTGGATGAAATCATAAAAACTTCGGACGGCATCATGATTGCCCGAGGCGACTTGGGAATAGAAGTTCCGATAGAAGAACTGCCCATAATACAAAAAGATATCATCCGCCATTCCCATTGGTATCAAAAACCGGCCATTGTCGCAACGGAAATGCTCATCTCGATGATGGATAGACCTCATCCAACCAGAGCCGAAGTGGCTGATATCGCCAATGCTGTTTTCGACGGAGCCGATGCAGTTATGTTGTCCGACGAAACAGCTTCCGGAAATTATCCTGTCGAAGCTGTTAAAATAATGAAAAAGATAGCCAAAAGAGCCGATGACTATTTCAACAGCACCAACTATATGGAGTAGTTCTATTTCTTTTCTTTGAGAGAGATAATCACCAAGCCCTTTTCTTCGATAAGGGCTTTTTGATTGAAAGAGTTTAAATCAAAATTCAAAACATACCCGGCTTCCCTCTCTATCTTTCTTCCCGTGTATTGTTTAGTTTTCGGGTCCCATTCTTCAAAAATAATCGTATCACCTTCTTTTACATCAAAATCATTCACCCTTAAATCAAAATTCTTTTTTCCTGAATTAACTAAATCAAAATATTCAGGCCAAAATTTCTTTTTAATTATTGCCATATTATATTCCTAAATCTTTTTTTAATTCTTTTATTTCTTCTTCTGATTCATATACTTTTCCCTGATGCAATTTGTATAACAAAGGAACCGCTCCGCATTTATCACATTCTCCCCAATGGCATTTACCGCCATTCTTTTTCGATTGCTTTTTGCAGATATTTAATTCTTCTTCAAAGATTTCTTTTTGCATGAATTTATTTAACAATTCCTCCAATATATTTCAATTCGTAAACTTTCTTTTTCTGAAAATAAATTGACTCCGTTCCACTAAATTCATTAACAGAACAATCACTTTTGTCCGTATAATCCCATTCTCCTTCTTGAAAATTTTCTGGACCCCTAAATGGCCTTTCTATTTTAACCAATTTCATTGCTTTTTGGAGAAATTGATAAATTTGTTTTACATCAACTTCTTCGGAAATAATTCCTCCACAATAGTTCATGCCCCATATCGCTTTACCGTTTTCCCATACAATTTCTTCTCCAATAAACGACTTAAAACCAAAATATTTATCACGATATTTCCTTATACCATTTTCATAAACCAACTCTTTGCTGCCGTCTTCTAATATTTTTTCTCCGCCTTCTCCGCTGGCAGCGTATGTGTTAATTTTTGCTTTAATTAAAAATTCTGACAATTCCATAATTTTAATTATTTAATCTGCGACAAATCTCCATTTAAAATAATCGGCTGTAAAGCATAAAGTTCATCACTATAATTCATTACTGGAATATCGTTAACGAAATACAATTTTTTATTCAAAACGTGTGCAAATCCTGCTTCCAGAAAAGAATTACCACCAATGTAGTTTTTAATGTCTCCCTTGTCATAATTTGCTATAATCACGGCATCAGCATCTTTAATCGATAAATAGTGCTCCCTGATTAAATCGTATTCTACTTTATTTTTTATTGCTTCGTGACTATCTTCTGCTTGCAAATCCCCAGAAGCATATCTATCTGCACGTGCAGGAAGAACTACTTCATATCCTTTTTCTTTAAGTAGCTTTTCTATCTCAATCATTTGTTTTGATGCGGACATACTGCCGCAAATAACAATTTTCATATTATTTTATTTATCGCAACACTTCTTGATTTTATTCCTGCGTCCGCAGAATAATCAGAAACCACATATGCAAGTACGTCGAACTCTTTATCGTGCAACTCTATCATCTCATATTCCGGTCTTTTAATGAGATTCAGATTATCTGCATACTTCGACAAATAATCACTTTTAAAAGATTTGTAATCTGTTTCAAAATCATTGCATCCAACCTGTGGACGTTCGGGGTCTTGTTTCCGGATGCGGAGATGAGTGATACGATTTCCTCCAACCTCAACCGGCTCGTACAACTCAACTCGTGGCCCATTATTATAATCATATGGTTTTCCAATTTTCGCCAACATTACAGTCAATAATTCAAATTCTGATTGCAAATGAGCGAATACTGTAAGCGATTTAATCGGGAAACTTTTGCCAATGATTTTTTTAATCATTTTCGTCGTTTCTGAAGCGATATACTTTACCGCTTCTATCAATTCTTCTTGATTTTGAATTGACTTATTCATATTCCTACTTCCCGCAACACTTTTTATACTTCTTCCCGCTCCCGCAAGGACAAAGGTCGTTTCTCCCTGCTTCATCTCTTGAAACAGAATCATTCCTGTTCTCTGAAACAGCTTGCATTTGAGTTGCTGGTTTTTGATTTATCGAAGCGTGCATTATGCTTTCGATAAGCATCTTCTCGTAGTTATCCAATAGTTCCCTGAACATTATCAATCCCTCCTTTTTGTACTCAACTAAAGGATCTCTTTGTCCATACGCCCTTAATCTAACCGAATCCTTCAAGCTATCCATATTTTCCAAATGTTCTATCCAAAGATTATCAATCACCCGCAAAGCGGCGACTCTTTCTATCTGCCTCATATTGTCCGAACCGACTTCCTGTTCCTTCTTTTCGTAATCTTCGACGGTGTGTCCGTACTTTTCAAGCAAAGGCAAAAACATTTCCTTTAAATCATTCCTTTGAAGTAATTCATTTCTCTTTGAATAAATAGTTTCCCTCTGCTTATTCAAAACATCGTCATATTCCAAGATATGCTTTCTGGCATCAAAGTTAAATCCTTCTATTTTCCCCTGCGCCGATTCGATACTTCCGGAAATCATTCCGTTTTCAATCGGAGTGTCTTCGGGGATATTAAATCTTTCCATCAGTCCCTTAATTCTGTCTCCTCCGAATATCCTAATAACATCATCGTCAAGAGAAACAAAGAATTGAGTTGCTCCCGGATCACCCTGTCTTCCCGCCCTTCCTCTCAATTGATTATCTATTCTCCTTGCCTCGTGCCTCTCTGTTCCGATGACGAAAAGCCCGCCCAATCTCTTAACCTCTTCATTCTCTTCTGGGGTGGAAGGTCTTCCTCCTAAATAGATATCGACTCCTCGTCCGGCCATATTGGTGGCGATTGTAACTGAACCTTTCTTTCCCGCCTGAGCGATGATTTCACCTTCCTCTTCATGATGCTTGGCATTCAAAACCTTGTGAATTATTCCTTCTCTTGAAAGAAGTTTACCCAGATACTCATTCTTCTCGATTGAAGTCGTACCCACTAATACTGGCTGGCCCGTCTTGTTCCTTTTCTTAACTTCTTCGGCCACGGCTCTAAACTTAGCTTCTTCGGTTTTATATATCTGATCCTGTAAATCTTTTCTTACAATCGGTTTATTGGTCGGAACAACGATAACATCAAGATGATATACTTTATCGAATTCTTCGGCCGATGTCTCGGCTGTTCCAGTCATACCACTCAACTTCTTGTACATTCTAAAATAATTCTGGAAAGTAATTGAAGCTAAAGTAATTGACTCGGGCATTATCCTCACTCCTTCTTTGGCCTCAATTGCCTGATGCAATCCACCCGACCATCTTCTTCCCGGCATTAATCGTCCGGTGAATGAATCAACGATAACAACTTCTCCATTTCTAACAACATAGTCCTTGTCGTTTTTAAACAAAATCTCGGCCTTTAAGGCCTCTTCCATGTGGTGAAGATATTTGATTCCTTTCTCGTCATAGATGTTTCCTGAATTCAAAATACTCTCTATCTTATCAACTCCTTTTTCAGTTAAGGTAACCGCTCTCATTTTTTCGTCTACCTCGTAATCTTCCACGGCTTTCAATTTGGGAATGATTCTTGAAAATTCATCATACCATTTGGAACTTTCTTCATCGGGAGCGGAAATAATTAAAGGAGTTCTGGCTTCATCAATTAAAATAGAATCGACCTCATCAACGATTGCATAATTGAATCCTCTCTGCGACTTCTTACTGAAGTCGTAGGCCATATTATCTTTCAAATAATCGAAACCAAATTCGTTATTAGTTCCGTAAGTTATATCGGCATCATAAGCTTCTTTTCTGGAACAAGGTCTCAAAAAATCTTCTTCGACCAAAAACCCTCCCAACTCATCCCTAGTCTTGTCTTTTTCTTCCGCTTTCTTAAAATCAGGGTCGTACAAAAATGACTGGTCGTGATTAATGCAAGCAACCGACAGTCCCAAAAAATTATATATCTGCCCCATCCAAACGGCATCTCTGCGAGATAAATAATCATTGACTGTGACCAAATGACATCCCTTGCCTTCAAGAGCATTTAAATAAACAGCTAAAGTCGCAGTCAAGGTTTTTCCTTCTCCAGTTCTCATTTCAGCAATCTTTCCTTGGTGCAAAACTATTCCTCCGATTAATTGACAATCAAAATGTCTTTGATTTAAAGTTCTCTTTCCCGCCTCTCTAGCCAAAGCAAATGCTTCCGGTAAAATATCGTCCAAAGTTTCTCCTTTTTTTAATCTTTCTTTTAATTCCTCCGTTTTCTCTTTAACCTGTTCAACGCTTAAATCAACCAAATTAACCTCAAGGGAGTTGATTTTATCTATCGTCGGTTGAAGACTTTTGGCATATTTATCATTAGCACTTCCGAATAATCCGTTTAAAAAGCTCATATCTTTATACTTATTATACCACTCTATACTATATTAAGAAATATAAAACGTCAAAACCCTTTACTGATAAATAAAAATGTGTTAAAGATTACCTAATCCAAAAAGGAGGGTAAATCATGACGGAACATTTAAATGAAAAAGAATGTCCTTGTTGCGATAGGGACAATCCCGTAAACGGAATGAAATATTGGGAATTCGAAGTATTCTTCGGTAAAACCATTACAATATTCGGCCCGGATATCACAAAAAAGCCAGCAAATTTTGAAGAATTACTGGGAAAAGAAACGTTCTTCCAGGTCCACGGCTTCTTGGATTTTATCTTCTCTCCGCCCCTACAAAAAGCGGTGATTAAAATCTCCGGATCCGCAGAAGAAAACGGAGTTAAAACTTCCAACTACCTGCCCGCAATCGAACTGGGAAACAAAAAATATTATGTTTACTCCGTAAGGGAGATAAACTCATGGATTGGACAAATGTGTCCTTTCCTGCAAAAGGCACCCCCATAGGTGCCTTTTCATCTTAAAGAATAATATCACTAATCTTTTTTTACTCTTCTCTTGTCCGTTATCTTCTTATCCTTATGTTTTATTATCTGTTTTTCTATTTCGTCCTTAGCGTCGGTCAAAGATGAACGGAAGTCTTCTTTCTCTGAAACCGCTCTTAATAATTTCCCGGGAACCTCAATCTGTATCTCCGCTCTATATATATCTCCCTTTTGATGATGCTTGCTTGTCAATCCAACTTCTATCTCCGCAATCAATACTTTCTCTCCTCTTAAAAGTTTTGCAATGTCTGCCATTTTTTCTTTAACCAGTTCTTCCAGATAAGGAGTGAGTTCGACATTCGTTGCTTTGATTTTTGTTTTCATAAATATTTTTTCTGTTCTAATTAAAACAACTCTTAAAGAGTTGTTTTAACGAGACTATCTTTTTTTCTTAGCAGTCTTCTTTTTTGCTGTCTTTTTTGCTGGCTTCTTAGCAACTTTCTTTTTGGCAGCTTTCTTTTTTGTGGCCATTTTTTTAGAAAAAGTTTTATATTTTAATTAGTCGACCTTTTTCTTTACCAATTAATTACTACTAATTATATTTTCCTCTTAATTAAATAATTTGTCAATAGTTTTGGCTCAAAAAATTTTGATTTCTTCTTCTAAGTCGACTGAAAATTTTTCTTTCACTGTTTTTTTTATTAAATTTATCAAAATCATTACGTCATCGGAAGTTGCGTGTCCCAAATTTATAATAAAGTTTGAATGTTCTTCTGAAATTTTCGCATCGCCGATTTGTTTTCCTTTCAATTGAGACAATTCAATCAACAATCCAGCAGGTATAACACTTTTTTCATTAAAAGTTTTTAATTCGGGGTAATTAGAAACAATTGAATCATCTATTTTACCTTTATAATTTTTAAAAATCGAACCGGCGGAAAAACCTTTCGGTTGTTTTGATTTTCTTTTTTCGATATTGCTTTTGATCATTTCTTGAATTTCCTTCTCGTCGCCTCTCTCTAATTTCAACTCAGCTGAAACCACCAACATATCATGATTATTTTTGAAAATACTTGTTCTGTATCCAAAACAACATTCTTTTTTACTAAATGTTTTTTCTATAACTTCTCCGTTCTTAATTTCCAAAACATCAACACTTTCAACTGAATCGGAAATTGATTCTCCCATGGCTCCGGCATTTCCATTAATCGCCCCGCCCAAAGTTCCAGGAATTCCGACCCCCCATTCAAGGCCAGAATAATTTTTCATCTCCATAATTAAAAAAGATAAAGGAATAGTTGCATCAACCTTAAAGATTCCTTCTGCTTTCTTCTCAATCAACGGTCTTTCTTTAATATTATCTATTTTATAAACGACAACCAATCCATCAAACCCATCGCTTGAAAAAAGAATATTACTTCCCCCTCCGATAACAAGAAAATTTATCTTTTCTTTAATCGCTTTTTCTATAATCTTTTTCAATTCTTTCCTGTCTGATGTTCTTAAAAAGTATTTAGATAGTCCGCCAATCCTAAAAGTGGTGTAATCTTTAAGCATTACCCCTTCTTCCAATCTGGGAAATTCATTTTTAAACTCTTCTATATCCATGAATAAATAATAACATATAAAAAAAATGGAGGCAAAAGCTAGATTAAATCTTCTATTGCCTCCGCCGTTAACGGTCCAGTAATCATAATATTACAACCACGAGACTCGAATTCCGGCCGCTTCTGTTGCGAAACATTGACCGCAACCTTTAGCAATCTGTGGTCATACAGATTAAAATCATCGGGACTGTCGGCGACAAGAATCACCTTGTCCGGTCGTCTCCCCTCGAGAATCTTCTCGAAATGACGCTTTTTCGAACCATGTTCTCTTCCCATGATTCCGTCGAAAAAATTGATACCGCATCTCCCGAAGACTTCTTTAATTGCCTCAGCAAGTCCATTTGAAGAAATGAAGACTTTTGCTCCGGCCGCTTTAGCAACTCTTGCAGCTTCAACAGCATCGGACAAAATACCCCCATTAATAATTCCTTGGTGGATAATTTTAGCAAAAACCTTCACTAACGACTCAGGAACTTTTTTCTTGCCGAGGGCCATTTCTTTAAATTCCTCAAGGGAAATACCCCCGACCTCACAGCATTTCTGAGCAACATCTCTTTCAACTTCTGGGCCAGTAAAGACCCCCGCATAATCAAATATCGCAATTGTTTCCATCATGATTATACCTCGGAACACCACGATAAGATGAACCAACAATAATATAAAAGATTTTTGCTATTTAGTCAACGCCTTAATCTTCTTAGTCAATTGTTCATCCAAAGAATAAAGCTCAAATGCTTTTTCATATGATTTCAAAGCATCTTCCGTTTTCCCCTGCTTTTCAAGCATTCTTCCAACCGCTACATATATATCGTAGTTCTGAGGAGCCAAAACCTTAGCCTTGTTATAAGCATTAAGAGCGTCTTCCGTCCTGTCTTCAACTAGATAATTGGTGTTTTCATAAACCAAGCCCAAGTTTTGCCAGCTTTGAAAATTATTCTTATCTATGTCGCAAGCAACCTTGGCCGAACTCTCCGCCTTGGAAGCATTCTCTTTGATTGAATTCCTTTGTTCTTCTTTCTTGTCCTTGGTCGTCCATCTCTGCTCAAAATCATCGCTCGCCTTTATCAAATACAATTGAGATAGTCCTATTTCGTATTCGCTTGATTTCCACAGTCTTGTCGCCTTATTCATACTATCAATCGACTCAATAATCGCTCCATTGTTTTCAAAATTGCTTATCGACCTCTGATAGAATATTTCCGCCCGGTAATAATTGATGAAGTTAAAAACAATCAAACCCAGAAATACGAAAAATAAAGAAAAAACCGTTCTTGCCATATTCTTTGAAAGACCCGATATTTCAAAAACCCTCTCTTCTCCTTTCTGCTGTCCGTCCCACAGTCCCAAAGCAAAAAACAACAAAACCAAAGAAATAATATCGACTCTGTAAAAAAACATAAGTAGGGATAAGCAAAAAACAACCGGAAATAAAATATCTCTCACATTAACCGTCTTGTCATCCCTTTCTCTTTTGAAATCTAAAAAGTATTTGAATCCCTGATAATAGAAAAATATTATCAAAAGCAAGAAAAGCAGCATCCCTGCGGCACCGATAGTGACAAGCATGGTCAATAAAGGAATCGCCCCTTCGTTAAAAACCAGAGAAGACCCAGAGAGATTAATCGCCTTGTCCTTATACAAAGCAAACTGGTATTGATAGGTTGATGGTCCGGAACCGATAAAGAAATTCTTAACACTCTCGGTTAAACTGTTTTCGGCAATACCCCAGCTCGATTCATAAGAAAGACGGGGCTCGCTCAAGTGCCCTCCCCAAGGATTGGGCAAAAAGAACAAAGCTAAAAATATCAAAAGCAAAGATAAAGAAAATATTGCTTTTTTTCTTTTAAATTTGAATCCACTCTCAAGAACGCTCCTCCAGAAAATGAAGAATGTTCCCGTAGCCACAAAAAACCAAGACAGCTTGAAATCAATCAAAAACAGACAAACAAAGAAAAGAATGAAAAACACTCCCATCGAAGAAACCTTAACCCAATTATACCCCTTCCCTTTTCTAAAAGAATTGAGATTATTGAAAACAAAAGAGATAAGAAGAGTTAAAGCGATTGAAATGACTATTGACGATGCAGTAATATTGTCAAAAAGAGAAAGTTTGTTTCCGGTAAATTTAGTAATCAAATACATGATTGACAGAATAACCGAACCCGTCACAAAAAACTCCAATATCTTCAAAACATCTCTTCTTTTCAGCCAGCTAGCACAATAAAAAACAACCAGACAAGCCAAAAAAACAACAAAAGAATCGGCCTGAACCGGCTTTCCCCAAAAACTCAAAAAGAAATTCTTTGAAAAAAGGAAGGAAATAAAAAAAGAAAAAGAAAGATAAAGCATCAATCTTTGAATGGGACTGTCTCTAAACACAACTTTCTTTGAGATAAAGACATCCAGAAGTTCGATAAAGAAAACCAGAAAAGCAAAAACCAGAAGAAGAGCTTTCTCATTCAAAACCTGAGGGACGCCTATTTGCTGGATAAAGAAAAAAGGTAATAAGAGTACAAATACGCAAAATATGTATTTGGATATTTTATCAAGATTAACCATAGCCCTATTTTACACCACTTGCTGAATTTTGCCCAGCCACATATCCGGTAGTCCAGCACATTTGCAAATTATATCCTCCAGAAGGACCATCTAGATCAATCGCCTCTCCGGCGAAATAAAGATTGTTAATCAATTTGGACTTCATTGTCTTGGAGTCTATCTCTTTTAAAAAAATTCCTCCGTGAGTAGCCATTGCCCTGTCAAAACCAAGAAGACCGATTACACTTAATTCAATACCCTTCATATATTTAACCAATCTTTCTCTTTCTTCCTTAGTCAAATAATTCGGCTTCTTCTCCAAAGAAACCCCGCTGAAATTCATGATAAAGGCTGACAGTTTTTCAGTATAAATATCCGATAAACATTTCAAAATATGCTTGCTCCTGTTTTTATTAAAAACTCTCTGTAAATACTTATCAGCATCTTCAATGCTTTTTCCTCCGAACAAATCCAAGACAATTTTAACTCTACCTTTAACCAACAGGTCTCCAATCGACCGGCTCATATTTAAAATCAACGGGCCGCTTAATCCGAAATGGGTAAACAGTATTTCTCCTTTTTCTTCTTTTATTTTCTTTCCATCTTGCATTAAAGAAACGGAAACATTATCCAACGAAATTCCCTGCAAATTCTTTGTCCATTCTTCTTTGGTCTCTACGGGAGTCAAAGCCGGCTTCAATTCGCTGACTTTGTGTCCTATCTTTTTAATCAAATTAAAGGCCTCTCCCGTCGAACCGGTAACCGGATATGATTTTCCTCCCACGGAAAATATATAATTCTTTCCTCTTATTTCCTTTTTATTGGACAAAAGAACGGAAGATACTCCCTTTTCATCCATTTTAATATCCTTGACTTCCGAAGAAAATATAATATCCACCTTCTTTTTCTTCAATATAGAAATTAAAACATTCAGTACATCTTTGGCCTTTTCGGAAACAGGATAAACCTTTTTATTCTCTTCTTTCAATTCAAGACCGAAATTTTCAAAAAACTCCATAGTTTCTTCAACTCCGAAAGAAGAAAGGGATGATAAGAGAAAATCTCCTTCCTTCCCGAATTTGGAACAAAAATCTCTATCGTTCTCAATATGGGTCAGATTGCATCTTCCCCCTCCGGTCAATAAAAGTTTGACTCCCAGTTTGGGATTCTTTTCAACTAAAGCTACATTAGCTCCCGATTGTGCAGAAGAAATAGCCGCCATCATTCCGGCCGGACCTCCTCCGATTACAACAACATCGTATTCCATATTATTTTCCGCTTTTAATTTCTATAACATCTCCATCGGAAACGACATACTCTTTTCCTTCCGTTCTGATCAGTCCTTTTTCTCTGGCTCCGGCAAATCCTCCACACTCAATCAATTTTTCCCAATTAATGACTTCGGCCCTGATAAAAGTGTCTTCAAAATCGCTATGAATGGCTCCTCCTGCCTTAGGTGCCTTATCTCCTCTATGAATCGTCCAAGCCCTGGTTTCATCCGGACCGGTAGTCAGAAATGTTATCAATCCCAACAAATTATATGATTCTTTAATCAAATCGTTAAGTTTCGGCTCGGGAGAAAGACCGAATGATTCTCTTTCTTCTTTGGACATGTCCCCGCTTTCCGATTCGGTCAAAACATCCATAAAGAAATATGACCAATTGTTCTTTTTAAATGTTTCCAAGACCTCCGAAGAAACATCTTTTTCTTCTCCATTTAACAAATACAATCGAGGCTTGGAAGAAAGCAATTGATAGCTTTTGATTATTTTCCCTTCCTCTTCATCCCAAGCCAAATCCGATAGCATTTTTCCATCTTTCAATAAAGCATAAACTTTTTTCAAAACTTCCATTTCTTTAAGAGCTTTCTTGTCTCCCGACTTTATCTCTTTCTCTAAAGAAGACAATCTTTTTTCAGCCGTCTCCAAGTCCTTCAAAATCATTTCCATATCCAAAATCTCCTTGTCTTTCAAAACATCTATACTCTGCCTCGTATTAACAATATTATCATTTTTAAAACAACGAAGGACATAGACAATGGCGTCCACCTCCCTGATATTGGCCAAAAACTTGTTTCCCAACCCTTCTCCCTTGCTCGCTCCCTCGACCAATCCGGCAATATCCACGAATTCTATCGTGGTATATATCTTTTTTTCCGAGTGAGTCAATTCAGCCAATCTATCAACTCTTTCATCGGGAACGGCAACAACACCGACATTGGGTTCGATGGTACAAAAGGGATAATTGGCTATATCCACCTGCTTCTTGGTTATGGTCTGGAATAAAGTTGACTTTCCCACATTAGGAAAACCGACGATTCCGATATGTAATGACATTATTTTTTATCTATTAGTATTTCCGCTTCTCTTCTCAGTGCCTCCAACTGCTTCTTTGGTATATTAACCCTTTTTCCAAATTTATCAATGTTCAAAGAAAAGACATCGTCAACCAGCATCACTCTTTCCTTTCTTAATGCTTCGGCCAAATATCCCTTAAAAGAAGGTAAAATGGTTATCGGGTACAGTTTTTTGGCTTCTACCATATCCTCTAGGCCTTGGTCTTTGGGATAATTCCATCCCAACAGTTCGATTCCCTTGCAGGAAGAATATTTAATCGCTTCGTCGGTAAAACGAGAATTGGTGACGATCAAAAAATTAACATTCTTATCTTTGAATCTTCCGCTGTTTTTAACATCATCCAAAATGGCAAAGCTTTTCAAACAAACATTAACATCAACTTTGTCTCCTGAATTATTTCTGTATTTGCATTCTCCCAAATAGACCAAATTTTCTTTAAAAGCCAGGAAATCTATTTCATACTTGCAGCACTTTCCATTGATAATCATGCTCGACTCCATCTTCATTCCGTAATGGGAAAGAACTCTTCTTGCAAAATCCTCAAAAACAAAACCGGCCGGTCCCAACTTTTTCATCGCTTCTTTCAAGCTGAATCTCATGGCAATCTGAAGATTGTCTTTTTTCAACTTCTCCCGTATCTTCTTGAATATTTCAGCGGTAGTGATGTTTTGATATACTTCTTTTTCCAACTCCCGACTGATCTCTTTCGCCAAAGATGAGGACGCTCCCGCCCTCATCGCTGAATTATACACTTTTTTAACGGAAAAAGGTTCTTTTTCTCCGCTATATTTTATAACCTCTATCATTATTCAAACTTTGATTTAATGTCTTCCTTTATCTTCTGATAATTTTTTTCTATTCTCTTGACCTTAAAGCTGTTCTTGATGTATTCAAGACCGAAAAGAATGATGATGATTCCGACAAAATAAGCGAATATCTTCAAAGCTTCCACCGGATAGATAATGAAGGAGGCTCCTAAAACAATGGCAATAACTCCTGTTACAAACAATATCCACCAATTTCCGCTCACTTCTTTAACATAGTTATCGATGACGTTAACTATGAAGAATTTTGACTTGTTTTCCATAATTTAATTATTATCTGTTATCTCCGCTTCCGTGAAGTTCGTTCCTCTGCTGTCTTGACTGAAGTTTTTCAATATTCTTCTGAACAACATCTTCAAGGGAAATCTTCAACTCTGTGGAAAGATTAGCGACATACCACATAACATCACCTAACTCCTTGGTTATTTCCTCCTTTTTCTCATCGGAAACAATTCCGTTACCATCTCTCAAAACCTTCTTGATTTTTTCAGCAACCTCTCCCGCTTCTCCGGCCAAGCCCAAGGTGGGGTAAATAAAATTATTGTCTTTATTGGGATAAATTGCTGTTTTTCTTGATTCTGTTTGATATTCTTGAAATGTCATATTTTTATATTATTATTTATTATCTTTTAAAATTATACATTGTCATTAACGAATAAGCAACGACCCCGCCCAACAATGCTGTAATCAGCTGGGGCCAGCTCATCATCACTGCAATATTTGAAGCAACCGCCTGCTTCACAAAAAAATGTATCAAATAATTGCTGACTAGAAACAGAAAAGAAAACTTAAGCAAAGCTGCCGGTACCAATCCCAAAAAGAAATTGTTTTTTCTTAATAAATCAAAGATTAAAACCAAGAGAATATTTCCCAAAATGATAAAAGGAACCATCGGCATCATCACCCAAGGGAGTAATCCTGTAAAAAGAGAAATGACACTTGGAGCAAAACACAAGATAACCGCTCCGGGAAGGCCGAACAGCATCACCGACATCAAAAGAGAAGCATTGACTATCGTTCCCGTTATAATCTGATTGCCGATAAAAGGAGCGAAAAGCATTAAAGCAAGAATCAATAAAAATTGGGAAGATTTTATCAATACCTTGTTATTTAATGATATTACCTGTTCCATATTTTTTATTTTATTATTTTAATTTTATCTTTTTCTTTGGGAGAATAATGAGTGTGGCAAATCTTGTGAATAACATTCTTGTCTTTAAAGAATTCGTCGTACAATAGTTTGACAACCGGACTTTCATGAGCCAGGCGTATTCCCCAGTCCTTATCAATATCATACAAAGCCATCGCCCTCTTCCTTCTTATCTCCTTATCCGTGGGCATGGGCTGTCCGCCTCCTCCAATACACCCTCCCGGACAAGCCATTACCTCGACATAGTCATATAAGCTGGGCTCTTCCTTTAATCTCTCCATGAGACATTTAGCATTGCCCAATCCATTGATAATCGCTATTCGAACAGGGATATTTCCTATTTTAACAACAGCATCTCTGCATCCTTCCATTCCTCTGACTTCTTTGAATTCAATCTGTTTCAATTTCTTCCCGGTAACTTTTTCGTAAACGGTACGCAAAGCCGATTCGGTCACTCCTCCGGTCGCTCCGTAAATAACTCCCGCTCCGGTATATTTATCCCAAGGACTATCCGGCTCTTCGTCTTTTAGCTCAGCCAAATCTATTTTATTCTTCTTTAGCAAACATCCCAACTCACGGGTTGTTAAAACATAATCAATCGGCTTCATTCCATCTACATTCAATTCTTCCCGAGTTGCTTCAAACTTTTTCGAAGTGCAAGGCATAATAGAAACAACAACAATGTTCTTCGGGTCGATATTTTCTTTCTCGGCCAGATAGGTCTTGGTCAATCCGCCTAAAATTATTTGCGGAGAACGAACCGTAGTCAAATTGCCTATATATTGAGGATAATTCAATTCAACATACTTGACCCAAGAAGGACAACAAGAAGTGAACATGGGCAAACCCCTCTTCTCGGTCAATCTTTCAATCAACTCTCCTCCTTCTTCAATGGTTGTGACATCGGCTCCGACCGAAACATCAAAAACTCTGTCCGCCCCAAGCTTCCTGATTCCGGAAACCATTCTTCCTGTTACCGAAGTTCCGTAATCTAAGCCAAACTCTTCACCCAAACTGGTTCTAATTGACGGAGCAAACTGAAAAACAACAAATTTCTTTTTGTCTTCAAGAGCAGTTTCGACATCTTTAATCGCATTAACCTCTTCAAACGCTCCGCTCGGACAATGAATCAAACACTGTCCGCAATAAATACAATCTATTTTTTCGTCTTTCGAAGGAACAACCTCCCAAAAGTTTCCGTTTTCTTCAACATTCAAAAATCCTACTCCCTGCTTCTGGCACATAGCCACGCAATTATGACAGTCGATGCATTTGGAACTGTCGAAAATGATTGACGGTCCGAACTGATATTTGGGAAATCCTTTTTTTCTGTCTTCAAACTCTGATATCTTTATCCCGCACTCCTTGGCTAAAGATAACAAGCGGCAATGATAATTCTTGACGCAAGTTCCGCATCTTTCGATGTGCTGGGAGAAGATAAGCTCAAGGTTTGTCTTCCTTATCTTTTTTATTTCTTCAGAATCAGTAATAACATCCATCCCTTCTTCTATTTCAACCGAGCATGAAGTGTGCAGTCCTTTTCTTCCCGCAATCGAAATCAAACACAAGCGACAGCTGGTTTCCGGCTCCAAATCAGAATGATAGCAGGCAGCAGGGATTCTGATATTGTTTTTTCTTGCAACCTGAAGAACGGTTTCTCCCAAAACCCCCTCAACTTCCTTGCCGTTGATTTTTAATTTAATATTTTTCATTTTTAATAACTTTTTCAATTAAACTCTGAAAAGGAATCGGGATTCCTCTTCCCAAAGCGCAAAAGCTCGACTCTCTTAAGCTCAAAAACAAAGAATCCAACACTTCATAATCAATCTTCCTACTCTTAACCATCTCGTAAATCCTGAAAGCTCCCTCGCGGCAAGGAACGCATTTGTCGCAATTACCGATATGGAAGAATTCTGCCCACTTCTTCATCAAATCAAAAACATCTGTTTTCTTTCTGTTGAATATTGTAATCGATCCGGCTCCGGCAACCGGTCTGTTTAATTCTTCCGGCAACATGATTTCTCCGGAAGCCCCTCCTCCAACCTGAACGAAAAAATCAAAATCGGGATAGTTTTCCGTCTTCCTCAAAACTTGAAAAATGGTCATGTCTTCGGGTAATTCAAAAACTCCCGAATTTAAAACATCTCCGTTAACTGAATAAAATCTTGTTTTCTCGTATTCTCCTTTATTAATCTTTGAAACGTAATAAAAGGTTTCGACATTGTTCATCAAGGTCGGACAGCCGAACAAGCCGTAGTCGGTCAAGAAAGGAGGCCTCTTCCTCGGTTCGGCCCTCTTGCCTTCAATTGATTCAACGGCCGAAGTTTCTTCCCCTCCGATATATCTCGCCTTCTTTTCAAAAAGGATGATATTTCTTTTGCCGATAACTTCAAGCAATCTATCTTTGAATTTCTTGTAATAATCTTTATTGATGTAGATATACCCCGTATCGGCTCCAACAGCTTTCATGGCAATATCGATTCCATTAACTAAATCTTCCGGATAATTCTCAATAATATATCCGTCTTTGAAAACATTAGGCTCTCCCTCGGAAGCATTACAAACAACGTACTTCTTGTCGCCCTTGGCCTTCTTGACCAACTCCCACTTTGTCGCCGTGGGAAAACCGGCGCCTCCTCGCCCTTTCAACCCGGCTTCTTTTAATTTTTCTATAATATCTTTCATTGTTTTTTAAATAAATTCTTAAACCAATAAGCATGCAGAATCCAGTGAAAAAAAGTCAGAATAACAAAAACTCCGGCAGAAAAAAGATGAACGTTCTTCCAATAGGCATGCAATCCATTTCCTCTTGTTCCATACATCATCATTAATCCCGAAAGAACAATAGCGGCAAAGAACAAAAACATTATTATATTATTCAGCTTGTTCGTATCCATATCAATTGGTTATGAAAACTACGTAATTAAGAAGCGTGGCAAAGCTTACCCAAAACAAATAAGGAATCATCAAGTAGGCTGCGGCTCTTGATTTCTCAGCAAAAGATCTGATTGTCAAAACTATCATTACCAACAATATCAATATTTCGATAAAGGCCCAGAAATAGTGATGGAGTCCAAAGAAAATGGGTGTCCATATTAAATTAAGAACCAATTGGAAGGAAAACAAGGATAGCTGTTTTTTGGCTTCGCCCTTTCTCCAAATCAGATAAGCGGATATTCCCATTAAAATATACAATGCTGTCCAAACTGGAGCGAATATCCATGTCGGAGGAAAGAAATCTGGACGGTAAAGCTGGGAATAGGTTACAGACATTGAACTTCCCGGCAACTGAGAACTTAAATAACCGACCAATAAGGGGACGGCGATGAAAAAAAGAAACGAAAGGATTTGATTTGTCTTCTTTTCCATATCTCTTAAATTATATTGCTTTTTACCCGATTATACAACTTGACACAAAGTGAAAGTATTTCGCACTAAATCTTCAATCTATACTGAGAAACAGCCTCCTTTTTCAACAAGTCTTTCAACAAACTTAAAGGAAAAATCACTTCTTGCCTCCCGGCAGCGTACGGAGCCAGCTTTTCTTGATCAAAGTAAAAAACGATTGCTTCTTTATTAAAAGTAAAAACCGAATAATTCTCTTCCTTGGGTCCGGCTCCTTCCTTTATCGATTCTTCGTCGCTAAAATCACCCTCTTTATTTATCTTTAATAAATATTGTATTGAGTGTTCGGAAAGATTGTTAATATATCCGGACGATAATAGATCAGACAAAGAAATAATTTTGTTATTTTTTAAATCATAATTAAAACTCTGGGAAACACTGAATGGATGAGCTCCTCCCGTATATTTGGAAATCTCGAATCTTATACTCATAAAATCACTGTTAATCTCGAAGGGATCATAAAATATCTTCAAAGTGTTTTCTCCCTGCCAGGCATCGGGCCTTCCCATCTCTTCTTTGAAAGAAGATATTATCTTTTCCACGAAATTACTGACTTCGATATTCACCGCTCCGTTTTCGACCGCTCCGACATAGGGATAGAATATTTCGATTGAATAATTATCACCTGATTCATTTTTCTTTTCTAAAAAAATATACGGCTTGATTATCTTAAAAGTTCCTTTAATATCATCAACTCTTAAAACCATGGATAAATATTCTTCTCCCCACTGCTTATCGCTCCTTATGGGATCTTTAGAATAAACGAAAGCGAAAACACTATCGCTGTCCCTGTTTAAATATTCGCCTTTATGAATTTTTTCTTTTTCCCATAAAGAAAAAGGAACAATCGCAATCTTAAAAAGATTAGCGTCATCATAATTAAAAGAAATATATCCTTCTTCCTCTTTGACCTGGTATTTGTTTTCCCAATTTCGAGGAAGCTTCAAAGAAAAACCGAATCGGTCATTGGTGTAAGCAATGGGATTAACCACTCCTTTCTCGCATTTACCGTTATATAAATCCCAAACATTGCAGACATTTCCCGAAAAGAAAGAACAGTTTCCGTCTTCGATATCATTAGTATTGCCGGTAATATCATATTCTCCGCCCAATATCGCACAATAAACAGCCGCTTCTGTAATATACCCCGTTACCTTAAATCCCCCGAAAGGACATTCGTTATTAAGAAAAGACAAAGCCTCACATTGTCGATTGTCCTCAAAGAAACAAACTTGGTATTCTTTTCCGTCGCCCCTTTTCTTTGTTTCTATTGTTCCCCCTTTATCCGTACAATTCTTTGATTCCAAAGATACATTAATCCCCGGAATTTGAGGAACGTTCACCTTGTCATTAATAAAAAAGAAAGAAGCAATAATTAAAACTATTAAGACCAAAACTATCAATAACTTATTTTTCATGTTTTTACTTCTTAATTTCAATAATTCCTCTCTTAATGCTTTCCATCAAATCTTCGCTTGACCTGCTCGCTAAATCTTCCAAAAATAACTTCTTCTCTTCTTCTTCCATTAATTGGGGCTGGGCCATCTTGTTTTTAATTCCGTATAGATTATAAACTTTCTTGTCGGGATATATTTCCATTCCCACCCCCAACCCTTCCTGTGTTTCTTTTGAAAAATACTGATCAAAAACAAAATTACCCAAAGAATAAAATATTAATTTACCATTGTACTTCTCAATATTCTCAACCACATGAGGGTGGCCTCCAATAATCAAGTCTGCTCCCGCATCAATCATCTTGTGAGCCAAATCTTTTTGAGCTTTCGAATTCTCTGATTCATACTCAACCCCCCAGTGCACCAAAACCACGAAAAATGATTCTGGGTTATAGAATTTGGTCTCTTCTATCCAATCGGCTATTTCACTGTTTGAACAATTGCTGGGATAAGTTACATTGACCGAATAAAAAGTAATACCGTCTTTTTGAAAAGAATAATCGACATCGCATTCAATCGGATCTCCGAAAAAATTAATTTCATTCTCCTTGAGGATGTTTTTAGTTTCTTCAAGTCCAGCCCTTTCCATATTCAAGGTATGATTATTGGCTAAAGAAACCAGCTTGAAGTTTCCTATTTTCAAAGAATCTACAATTCTTTTATCAAAAGAAAACGTCATTGATGCATCAGAAAACTCCTTGGGCTTTTCATTTATCGGCCCTTCCAAATTACCGACAGAAAAATCAAATCCTTTCAAAAATCCGGCTATCATCTCCATTGGATAGGCAAAAGAGGTTTTTTGCATCAAGTCCTCAACTCCCCGGTCAAACATCATGTCGCCCACAAAAACCATCTTTTCCGGGATATATTCCTCCTTTTCAATGACTTTATCAACCACCGAAGAAAGGTCGGCCGGAGCCGGTTCAACCTTAAACCAACCAAAAATCTGCCCGGCGCAAAACAGGAAAAAACCTATAAATACGATAAGGATTATCTTGCCTTTCATGTCCCAATTATACCACACCGAGCCTTGAGGGGGAACCCTTTATTGGTGCTTCATTCTTCTTTCTTTCCATTTGCCCGAAGTGAAAACAAAATAACCTATAAAAGAAGAAATAACCATGGTTATGGGGAAAGACCAGCAAACTCCATAAAATCCCAAAGAAGTGTGGGATAAGAAAAATGCCAAGGGAAGCCTTAGAACCCAGAAAGCAAAAACTGACAAAACCATTGAAGTCTTGGTATCTCCCGCTCCCGTAAAAGTCCCGTTAAATATCTGCTGCAATCCGAAGAAACCGAATGACAAAGCTATTATTTTGATATACTGCGTACTTTGACGGATAACCTCCAAATCATTGGGCGTAAAAATAGAGGAAATGCTTTCGGCAAAGCAGAAAATAAAAATTCCCGTAACTGTCAAAACCCAAAAAGATATCTTGGCCACCGACTTGGTTACTGCCTCGGCCCTCTCCAATCTTCCCGCTCCAACATCCCTTCCCACCATAATCGAAGTCGACATCATGAAAGAAAGAGAAAGAACCATAATCAAACTCAAGACATCTCCCCCGACTCCGTAGGCGGCGATACTGGAAGTTCCGAATCTGACCACGAGAATCGTTACAAAAAATAATCCCAGCGAACGTAAAAGTTGCTCTATGGAACTCGGGACTCCGAGTCTCAAAATCTTTCCTATTTCTTTCCTGTCCGGCTTGAAATTTTCTTTTTTAAAAGTGATTCCGCTCTTGCCTCTGAGAATAAGCCAAAGAGCTATTAAAACATTAATTGCCTCACAAAAAACACTGGCCAAGGCGGCCCCGAAAGTTCCCATAGCCGGAATCGGCCCAAACCCGAAGATAAAAATCGGGTCGATAGCAAAATTAAGGATAACTGTAGCAAGAATTATAAAAAGAGGAAGATTGACTTTTCCTAAAGCCCTCATCATTGACTGATAAACGACAAAAGCAAAGACAAAAAAGATAGTAGCGAAGTACAATTCGAGATACGAAACAGCTCCATAAGGAATCAAGCTTTCCGCTCCGATCATCTTTATCAAATAAGGAGCGGATAAATATCCAACGATAGACAAGAAAAGAGAAACGAAAACCATCAGTAATATCAACTGAGCCGATACGTGGTTTATCTTCTCCTGGTCTTCCCTTCCTTTATGATGAGAAACCATCACTGTTCCCGAAACGAACAATCCTGCTCCGAAAGAGATGACCAAAAAGATTATGGGGTAACAAACTGAAACCGCAGCCAAACTTTCCGAATTCAAACGGCCAAGCCAAAAAGCATCGGTAATGGAATAGGCCGAAGCTAAAAAGTTAGCTATGGCAATCGGGATGGACAATTTAAAAAACTGCCTCCAGATTGATTCTTCATTTATCTTTATCTCTGTCATATCGTTAAAAACAAAAAGCCAGGTCGCCCCAGCTTCTTACCCCTTGATTCAAAAGTTTTATCTTAATGAAAACGAAGCTTTGACGGTAATCATTATTTCTTTGTCTATTGTTGAAACATCATAGTTTCCGTAGTCGGAAATATCAATTGAGTTGGGCTGCAATACCTGAACCACTCCCATGCTGGCTGACTTCAGGTTGCCGACTTTTTTCCCCGTGCTTTGAGCAATGCTTTGCGCCCTTGTTTGAGCATCCTTCATCGCTTCTGGCAACAAACTGACCCTCATTTCCGGAAGCTTGGTATAATAGTATTCGGGAGAGTAGGTCGAGAAAATAACTCCCTGATCAATGACCGACTGAATATTCCTGGAAAGATTCTTAATCTTCTCAATGTCTGTTGATTGAATCATCACATTCTGAGACAAAGCATATTCTTCGGGAGCATTGGTCTTGTCATAATAATACTGCTTCTGCATGGAAACCGGAGAAATGGTCATTTCAGTATCGGTAATCCCGCTGTCTTTCAAGAACTTGGAAACAATAGCTTCATCGTTCTTCATCTGAGTGTATCCATTCTTCAAATTTGAAGCCAAAACCGTTCTGGTAAAGCTGGAATTCCATTTGACCATATCGGCTGCAACCGACTGCTTGGCCGAACCGGTAACGCTCAAAACATTATCTGCTTCCTTGATTTGGAATAAAGTATAGGAAACCAAAGACAATCCAATAATAAAACAAATTCCCAGAATCAATGAATTTTTAATCAGATTTTTCTCTAAATTTTCCATATTCTTAAAGGTTATTTTTATGTACCTCTATCTTATCACCGCGAAAATATTTGTAAAGCTAAACATCGTATTCATTATCATATAAGGGAACGATAATATCCGACTTAATCACACCCTTGAGAATGGTGGCGAATGACTGTCCGGCGTCCTGATCGCCATGGACAATGAAAACTTTCTTCGGTTTGGGATTTTTCATCGCATCAACCCAGTTGAGAAGCGTCAATTGATCGCTATGGGAAGAAAAAGAAAGAATTGAGGAAACATCCGCCCTGACTTGTATTTTCTTCCCGTCAATTTCAACCATCTTTTCTCCATTGATTAATTTTCTCCCCAGAGAACCTTCTGGTTGGTAGGAAATAATCAAAAGGGTATTGGAAGAATCTCCCAAATACTTTTTCAAATAGCTCTTTATCCTTCCTCCTTCGAACATTCCGCTGCCGGCAAGAATAATCTTGGGTGGAATAGCCCTATCAGCGACTCCGGCTTGCGAGATGTTGTTAATCATCAATAAACCCTTAAAATCAAACAAATCATCGCCTTTTTCAATCAGAGCTTTGGCCTCCCTGTCGTAAAATTCGGGATATCTCTTATATATTCCCGTTGCTTTGATAGCCAAGGGGCTGTCCAAAAAAACAGGAACATAAGGAATCTTTTGATTCTCAACCCAATTGTTCAATTCATACAACAACTCTTGTGTTCTTTCCAAAGCGAAAACAGGAATCATTAAGACTCCTTGCTTGCCGATTGCTTCCTCTATTTTTTTCTTCAAAACCTCCTTTCCTTTTTCTTTGGGCTCATGAAGACGGTCTCCGTAGGTTGATTCGACAAAAACAATATCCGCTCCCGATAAAAGCTCCGGATCTTTGACAATCGGTGCCGGAGGATTTCCCAAGTCTCCCGAAAATACTAGTTTCTTTTCCTTTTCTCCGTCTTTCAGCCAAACCTCGAAGATTGAAGAACCGAGAATGTGCCCGGCATCCCTCATCCTTATCATCACGCTGTCATTGATCTTCTTCTGTTCTCCGTAATCAAGACAGGTAAAAAACTTGGTCAAAGAATAAATATCGCCTTCAGTGCATAAAGGAGCGACAAAAACCTTTCCTTCTTCCCGGGAAACCTTAAGCGCGTCCAATAAAATAATCTCTGTTAAATCCCTGGTCGGAGCCGTGGAATATATCCTCCCTCTGAATCCGTCCATGAAAAGCTTGGGCAATCTTCCGCAATGGTCAAGGTGGGAATGTGTCAAAAGAACAAAATCAATGTCTTTGGGGTCAAAAGAAAAATCTTTAAGGTTCTTTTCTTCTGAATTACCCTGAAACATTCCGCAGTCGACTAAAAACTTGGCATCTTCCGATTCCACCAAAATACAAGACCCGGTTACTTCCCGGCAAGCTCCATGGAAAGAAATCTTCATGTCTATGGTTCAAACAATGAGTCCGGTTTAAATACTATGCTTTTAACCTGAGGAAATTGCCTCACCGTCTTTAATATCTCTTGCATCATGATGCCAACCTGGCAAGAACTTCCACTGGTAAAACCGGGGACTTCGGTAAATTCCAAAGTTAAAGTTCCGTTTTTGTTCAAACTTGATTCCAATAATTTAAATCCTGGATTCGGATATTCAGTTGTGAGTCCTTTTGATTTTTCTTCTTCGGTTAATTGTCCTTTAATCAACAATTCCACCGTTTCTTTGATAATATCTCCGCCATCCTTAATTTCTCTTTCTACCGGCTGGACGAATTTAAAGGCACAGATATTTTCCTTGTCTTCCAACTGATTGTAATAGTATAAAACAACTTTTTCTTTTTTCTCCGGCTCATACCAGCCCGCAGTCAAACTGGCCATTCCCATCTTAACATTAACCACTATTTTCTTCTTTGAGGATTCGTAATTTAAAGATTGGTAAGTATTTTTATCCGAAGAAAAAAAGTCCGATAATTCCTGAGAAGACATTCCCGATTCGACAAATATTTTTACCCCGACTGTTTTGGGAAAATTCAAATTAATCGAACTTGCTCCAGCTTCTATAACAACATCTGCACTATCCAGCTCTTCACCCATAGTCAAGTTTACATTTGAAGCTCCCGTGTGAAGAATAACCGACTCGGCTTTGACTCCGGATAAATCTATATTATTATTTGATGCTCCACTGTTTATATTAAGAGCGACCGGAGTATTTTTATCTATCCCGATATAAAACTCGTTCTTCAAATTATCATTACTAAACCACTTTTTGGCTCCGGACATGCTGACATCAACGTTTTGGACAGATTCCTTGATTTGTGAATCAACCGTCGCTTCCGCCAGATTGGTTTGTATCTCTCCGTTCACCAATTTTCCACTATCGATTCCGTAAATCATTACTTCTCCGGCTCCGGCATTAATGTTAATGTTGGCTTTTTCAACTCCCTCTCCTTTTTCAATACTCACCGGAAAAATAGAAATACTGTTGCGAATTACCGGAGAAGAAGATATGAAAGAAATAAAAACCACAGCAACGCAAACCGTTGCAATCGTCGCCCCCAAAGAAGTGGAAACAGCGTCTCTTTTCAAGAAAAGAGACAGCCCGATAAAAATAATAAATAGAGGCCAAATTAAATAAAGATTAACATTCAAAGAAATCAGTCCCGTATAGTTAATCAAAAAAGCCAAACCATAAATAACAGCAAACAATCCGAAGAAAACTTTATTGAAGCTGTATTCAACCGACTCTGCGGATTTTACCTGATTTGTGTTCTTCATGTTTTTATTTTTTGTTGCTACCTAAAATTATTCTCGACCCGATAAGAATGATAATCAGCCCCCAAACTATTCCCCAGTTAATCCAAGAAAAAGGACTGTATTGAAAAATCTGTTCAAAAAGAACATTTAATCCGATTAAAACTATAACTAGACCAAAAATGTTCTTGGTGCTCTTAAGCCAATTGCCACTCTTCAATTCTTCGGCCAATTCCTGTGTTTTTTCTTGAACGTCTTCAACGGTATTGCCGTTCTTCTTGGCTTTCTTCTCCTTATCGTCTTCGGGAACGACAACGGCAAGAATCAAATAGGCGATAATTCCCGCGCCATTTATAAGGGATAAGATAACAAACAAAATCCTCACTATTAAAGGATCTGTTTCGAAATATTCGCCCAAGCCACCACAGACTCCGAAGATAACGCGGTTGGTTTTAGAGCGATAAAGTTTTTTTGAACTGCTCATTTTTTTAATCTTAATTTATTATGTTTTTATTATATCACAAAGTTTAAAAGTAAAAAACCGCCAAAGGCGATTTTCTACCGTAAATTATTTCAATTACTCTTTGCCCATAAAATAGACAAATGCGACATACAATGCTGACAGTCCAACCAAGTCATATACTATCGATGACAACATGGTTTTTCCGAATATTGCAGCAACAAGATCGAAACTAAAAAATCCCACTAATCCCCAGTTTAATCCTCCGATAATTACAAGAATCAGAGCAATTAAACCCAAAGTGTTTAGTTTTTGCATTTTAAATTTCTTGATTTGTTATCCGACCTTTCGTACACCAAGTATATTTTATCGCCCCTAATTTCCTTTGGCAATAAAATTATCCACAATTATTCGGTCGCAAAAGTAATCTTCCCGCATTTCTTTTCCGCTTCTTTGACTTTGGCAAAAATAGATCCGTCATTGGATTCAACGGTAAACATTTCTCTTCCGTCTTTCAAGGTCAGATAAATTTCTTTCTTGTGATTGGTAAAAACTTTAGCTACGCTGCAATCATTCAAGAAACCGACTGCCATATCCCAATCAATTCCCATCGTACCGGAAACATCAGAAGCATTATCTAAAAACTCCATCTCTCTCACCGCGACTTCATTTTCTCTTTCAATTCCCTTAATTGAAACTCTTTCTCCGACAATCAAATCTAAACACGAATTGCTTTGATTTTTACAAACACTCTTTTCATTAAAAGAAAGCTTTGCGGGAATAGCCGGATTGCCGGGAATTTCATAAATTAAATACCAAACATCGCTTTCCAATCCGGGATTATTGATAACCAAATTTCCCGTTCTTGAAAAATTAATATTTTCCTTCGCTCCATTGTGAGTAAAAAACTGCTGATAAGCGAAAAATCCGATAATCATCACCACAATCACGCTCAAAATCATAATTACCAAAGAAACCCCTTTATTTGCTTCAATCATTTTAATATTATGGCTGAAGGATATCTTCCGTTCTGCCGTTTATGCTGATTATCACTTTCTTAACCGTTTCGAACTGCATCAATGTTTGCACTATCTGTTGCCTGATTCCGCTAACTTTGCAAGAACCGCCGACACCCTCTTCTAATGCCTCGTCAAAATCAATCTTAGCTGTTCCGTTGGCTATGGTCAATTTATTCACCTTGGTATTACTGTTAATACCGGTAAAATAACCAGCCTGTTTTTCTTCACTGGTTGGCCCCTTTATCAATTCTTCAACAGCGGCCCTGGCCACTGCCTCTGTTTTTTCAATCTCACGCTTAAGCGCAAAAACCCTGGTACACGAATCATTATTTCCTTCTTTCCCGAAATATACATCAACAATTGACCTCTCTCCTCCAACTTTTAAAAATATGCTCATGACTTCGTTTCTTTCCGGTAAATCGCTCGGATTTTCATTATGAAAAACCAAAGAAACATTTTCTTCTTTCGAATTTTCAAAGCTTAAGCTTGTTTCAAAATCAATAGGAAATTTCATCCAATCCGAAACAGCTGTCAAAGCCGACGAACCCAATATTTTACCTTCGGAATCAACAACATCAACTCTTCCGACCTGGCCCTCGAATCCAATCCAATTTCCTCCAGTTACCCTTCCTTTGATTAATAAAGGAGAGGTTATCTTTTGTCCACCCTCTATATTGTATACCTCTATTCTTCCTTCGGTCGGAGTTTTTCCTCCACTATGCGGCAGGACATAAAAATAAAAAGTGACGGCCGATGCCAATAAAAGAAAGATTATTCCGACAATTACACCTCTTTTATCCAATTTCATATTATTCTGATTTTATTCTTTTGCCTCAATGCTGTCAATTTAAAATCTCTAACTCGTGGCTCAATATTTCATCATTGTCTTTAAAAATAATCCTGCCTTTGAATTTCTTCTTCTTTAAAAACAAGGGAAACCAATATGGATCATCCGCCCACATGTCATTAAAAGGAATTTCTTCCAATTTAAACCATTGCGGTTTCATCTCTTCGGTCTCAACCGGCTCTCCGACATAATCAAGAACATCAAAAATGTGAACCTCTAAAAGCTTGCCCGTGTCCATAAAATGAAAATCTATAGATCCCCTTTCTTCCAATTCTTTAATAGATAATCCCGATTCTTCGAGCATTTCTCTTCTGGCACCTTCGACAAGAGTTTCCCCCTTCTCCAGCTTCCCCCCGAATCCATTCCATCTTCCCTCCCCGAATCCTCTTTTTTTCATACCCAAAAGAATTTCTCCGTTTTTCAAAGCCAGACAAAGAGTTAAAACTTTCGGCTTCAATCCTCCGGCGAATTCTTTAGCATTTTTAATATCTTCCTCATTCGGTTTTCCCTTGTTCATGCCCCCGAATAATTTAAGTGGGCCATAATCACTGAAGCCGGGGCAATTAAAAACATCGACTATCTTTCCTCCTTTGGCAGCAATCTTTTTCTTTAAAAAATCATTAAAATTGTTACCCGGCTTTTCTTTTGATCCGCTGGTGGAAAAAAGAAAAAACCTCTTATTCAAAACATTTTCAAACTTATCAACAAGTCTCATTATTGATGAATGGTATTTTCCCATATATATGCCCGAACCCAAACCGACCAAATCATATTTATGCAAATCAAAATCTTTCAAATCGGCAACTTTGATGATTTCGGCATTAAACTCTTCTCCGATTACTCTGGCTATTTTCTCCGTATTGCCGTGATGAATCGAATTGTAGACAATCAGTGTTTTCATACTGATATTTTACCTCCAAATTGAAACTTTGACAAAGGGGTGGTAAAATTCAGATATGATTGATTTTATCCAATTTCTGAACAATTCTCCGTTGATATTGGTCACCGCTTTTTTAACCGGACTGGCTATTAATTTCGATATCTGTCCATTAGCCGGAGATTTTGCCATTCTTTCATATATTGTCAACGAAGCTAAAAGTCTTAAAAAAACCACTCTACACGTCTTGTCGTATACTTTGGGCAGGATAACCGCTTATACATCATTGACTCTGATAATATTCTTCGGTTTATCTAGAATCAACTTTTCCTTTCTTGATGGAAAAGGAGAGATAATCATCGGTACCGTTCTTATAGTTTTCGGTTTAATGAATTTAAGAACCAAGGAACATTGCCGAGAACACGAACTGAAAAAAAGAGTTAAAGACAAAACTTTGGCCGGATCTTTTCTTTGGGGACTATTATTCTCCTTAGGTTTCTGTCCTCACAGTGCCGCCATATTTTTCGGTATCTTTATGCCCATGAACGCAACCCAATCATTCAATCCTCTTTTGGCGATAATGTTTTCATTGGGAGCCAGTTCGGTTATAATTTTCTTTTCAATTCTTCTTTCTCTCAGCCCTCTTAAGGGTAAAAAACTATTGGAAAAACTAGAACAAAAAGAAACAACGACCAAATCTCTGGTCGCTGTAATTTTCATACTAGTTGGACTGCTCTATCTTTTTAAATAAATCACTCCTGTCTCAATGCGTTAATGGGATCCATGTTGGCCGCTTTTTTGGCCGGATAAACTCCAAAAAACATCCCTATCACCGCGGAAAACAATAAAGAAAGAATGACCGACAAGGGAGAAACGGCATAACTCCAATTAATGCCGAAAGAAATGGCAACGTAATATATCAATAAAGAAATTACCGCTCCGATAACAACTCCAAGCACTCCTCCAAGAAATGTCAGTATTCCCGCCTCCAATAAAAACTGCCAAAGAATATCTTGCCTCTTGGCTCCAACCGCTCTTCTTAGTCCCACTTCAAAAGTCCTTTCAATGACCGAAACATACATGATATTTGTAATTCCTACTCCTCCCACCAATAAAGATACGGCTGCTATGACCGCAAGCAATAAAGTAATTGCGGACAAGACAGTTCCCACCATGGTTTGCGCATCAGCCATGGTCATAACCTCAAAATCATCTTCATCGGGATTATCAATATCATGAAGCTCTCTCATTAAAGCTATTAAATTTTCCTTGGTCTCCGGTATTTTATCTGTATCTCTCGCTTTAACAGAAACTCCGATGACGTAATCGGTTCCCAATAATCTTTTCTGCATGGTTAAGGTCGGGATATAAACCACTTCGTCCATATTGAATCCGAACGAAGCCCCTCTCTCTTTTAAGACCCCAACCACTCTGAAAGGTTTCCCCCGGACATAAACCGATTTTCCCACCGCATCATCGTCTCCGAATAAATCCTTCTTGACTTTACTTCCTATGACAATAACCGTGGCTAAAGAATTTTCTTCGTCAGCTGAATAGAAGCGTCCCGATTCAATCGGAAGCTTTTCAATCAATGGTGCGTCGGCTCCGTATCCAAAAACTATACAACTCTTGGCCTCGCCTTGGTATTTGATTATTTCCTGTCCGGTAACATAAGCAAAAAGAGTTTCAACATTATCGGCCTTCCTTATCTCCTCAACGTCTTTATTCTTAAAAGTGGTAATGGTCGTTCCTGTGGCAAAACTGCTGGCACTTCCGGTTGTGCCCTTGCCCGGAACACGAACCTCGATATTAATCATATCCGAACCATAAACTTCAAGTTCTTTCAAAACCATCGCCTTAAGCCCGTTGCCGGCGGCAATCATAATAATCAAAGAAGCTATTCCGATTGCCACGGCGATAATAGTCAAAATCGTACGCGATCTTTGGCGCATCAAACTAATAAAAGCCGATTCGATTTGTGCGTATATTTTATTCATACCTTAAAGCTTCTATCGGATTAAGCATTGCCGCCCTTTTGGCCGGAGTTATTCCGAAAATCAAACCGATACTTATTGAAACCAAGCATCCCAAAATGATTGACATGGGTGAAATTATCAACTCCCAATAATATCCCATCGCATTGACAATGGTGGAAATCAGAAACAAAAGCAAAGCACCGACCATTATTCCGATAATTCCGGAAATAAAAGTAATGGTTATCGCCTCTATCAAAAACTGCCTGACGATATCAGCATTCTTGGCCCCGATGGCTTTCCTTAATCCTATTTCTTTCGTTCTTTCCTGAACTGTGGCCAACATGATATTCATAATGCCGAATCCTCCCACGACCAAAGAGATGGCTGCTACCGCAGCCAAGAAAAATCTCAAAGCGTTGGTAATACTGCCAATGGTTTCCAAGGCCTGGGCCACCGATCTGACACTGAAATCATCTTCATTGGGATTATCAATATTGTGTCTGTCGCGCAATATGCCTTTAACGTATTCTATCGTTCCGTCAATATTCTCCGGCTTGTCCACTTTGATTCTTATAAACCCCAAATGGTCTATTCCCAATAAAACATTCTGGGCTGTTCTTATCGGAACGAAAAGATTGGTGTCTTCATTTTGAATCAATCCCCCTCCTTTGGATTTTAAAATTCCGATGACGGTAAAATTGGTTTTCTTTATCTTAATCTTCATGCCCATAGGATCCTGGTCGCCAAACAAATCTTCGGCCACTTTGCTTCCCAAAACAACCACTTTGGCATTACTCAGTTCCTCTTCTTTGGTAAAAAATCTTCCCGTTTCCACGGTAGAGTTTTGTACATCAGGATAAGTATATGTGGTACCGTAAAAAGTGGTACTCACTTTTTTATCATTCAAAGAGATGATATCGCTTCCCGAAACATACATCGCCAAAGATTCAATGTGCGAATAATTACTTTTCACTATCGCCTCTCCGTCTTCATATTTAAGAGTTGTGATTACAACTCCGAAAGCCGAAGATGGCGGACCATTTTCATCAGCATGTCCGGGCAAAATACCAATTAAGTTGGAGCCAATGCTTTTAACCTCGTTCAAAATCAAACCTTGGACACTTTCCCCGACCGACAAGACGATTATTACTGCTGTGATTCCGATAATGATTCCGAGCATGGTTAAAAAAGAACGCACCTTGTTGCGAACAATCATTTTCCAAGAATTTTGTATTGACTCGAATATGTCCATATTATTTCCTAAGCTCTTCTTCGTCGCCCGCTCTTTGTCTGCAATCAACTTGACAGTCATCGAGAATATTTCCATCTTTAACGCGAATCATTCTTTCGGCGTGCTCGGCGGTGGCTTTTTCATGGGTAACCAAAATTATCGTATGCCCCTTGTCGTTCAGGTCCTGTAAAATCTTCATTACCTGAGCACCCGATTTGGAATCCAAGTTTCCGGTCGGCTCATCGGCAAAGATAACCTCGGGGTCGTTAACCAATGCTCTGGCGATAGCCACTCTCTGCTTTTCTCCACCTGAGAGCTTGTTGGGAGAATAATTCAAACGATGGCTCAATCCAACCTGTTCTAATAAGGCTTTGGCTTTTCTGTCCCTTTCCGCAACCGAAGTATCGGTATAGACCAAAGGTAAAATTACATTTTCCAAAACCGAAGACCTGTTTAAAAGATTGAATGATTGAAAAATGAATCCCACTTTCTTGCTTCTCATCTCCGCCAATTCATCGTCGCTCAATTGGGAGACATCTTTGCCTTCAAAAAAATACGTGCCTCCGGTCGGCTTATCCAAAAAACTTAAAATGTGCATCAAGGTTGATTTTCCCGAACCGGACGGACCCATTATCGAAACAAACTCTCCTTTCTTAATGTCAAAAGTCACCCCCTTCAAAACGGGCGTGACCACTTCATCGTTAACGAAGTCCTTCTTTAAATCTTTAACACTGATTAACATATTACTTTATCTCTCTTAATACTATTTCTTCTCCTTCATTTAATCCGGAAAGAACTTCCACTTTTCCATCATCGGCTTTAAGCCCGAGCTTGATTGTTCTTTCTTCCACCTTTTCATCCTTTAGAACTCTTACATATTTTTCATCAGTTTCAACTTTAGTCAAAACCGCTCTTGAGGGTATGAAAAATACATTATCTCTGTTATTTGTCTTAATCAAAATATCAGCAGTCATTCCCGGCTTTATAGTCACATCGCCATTATCATCAATAGCCGCCTTGACTTTGTAATAAACAACATCCTGGATTTCTGTTGAAGCCGGATCAACTGTTAAGACCTTTCCTGTGAATTTAACATCCGAACCCAAAGCATCAAGAGTGATGGTTGCTTCATCGTCAACTTTTACCTTGACCACGTCTGTTTCCGGAACATCAACACTTATCTCATAATGAGGAGACAATAATTCAATCATCACTTCGGAAGAATTAATCAACTCTCCTTTCTTTTTATTAACCTTGGTGACAACTCCGTCAATCGGAGCATAAATTATGGCTTTATTTCTACTGGCAATCGCCTGATCTAAAACAGCTTGATAGTAAGCGATATCGATGTCTCTCGGCTTAGCCACCAAAGAATTGTAATTGGCCTGTTGCAGTTCAAGGTTGGCCTTAGCAGCATCAACCGAAGCACTGGCCGAATTAATGTTGTTCTCATTCTGCGTCTTCAAGATGGAGATATCGTTCTGTAAAGAAGAAACGGATGTTTGGGAAGTATTTATATACCCCTTATGACTGTCGAGAGATGTCTTTTCGGTGGAGGTAACAATATTTTTGTATGAATCAGAATCACAAGCAACCCTGACCGCAGTCAAACCCGAAAGAATCTTAGTTAAAGAATCTTTGGTTTGAGCAATGGCCGAATCAATATCTTCTGTTTTATTGGTACTCACAGCCAAATCAATCGCCGCTTTGGTATAGTCTTTTTGTCTCAATATATTGTTCTCGATGTTATTCCTCACAATCATACTGTCTTGATCGTATCCGGTAAAATAATTGGTTTGAATATTCTTAGCGGCGATATAAGCATTGTACATTTTAATATACGAATCATCCAAAACCGTCAAAGCATAATCATACTTGGCCGACAAATTCTTATCCGCCAAAGAAGTCGTATCTTTTAAAGTGTCTTCCGCTTTAGTTAAAGCTATCTGAGCCGATTCAACCTGTTTTTCAGAAACAGCTATTTGCTCAATCGTCGCTCCGACCAATTTCTGGTCCAAAGAAGACTGAGCTTGAGCCACAGCCGCATTCAGTTGAGATAAAGACAAATTAGCCAACCATTGTCCGGCTCTGACTGTATCTCCTTCCTTAACCCTCACATTCTCAACAATTCCCATTCCATCAAAGTGAAGAGATAAGTCATTGGACGACTCTATTTTCCCGGTAGCATCGACTGTTTGAATCAAATTACCCCTTTCAACCTTGGCTGTTTCATATTTAGAGGCCTTCTTTCCGCCAAAAACAGAAAATCCGATAACAATCAAAACAATGATTATCGCCAGAACAATCCATGTTCTTTTGGACTTGAAATTGGGCTTGAAATTAAATTTGAATATTTTCATATCTTTTTTATTTATTTTGTCTATATTAACATCTATTTTTCTATTTTTCAATTACTTCCATTTGACAGTTTAAACAATCAAATTGAAGGAGAAACCTCTGTCCTTTTTCGTTAATCAGGTAAAACGGCTCCTTTACCTTTCCGCCCTCTTTGGGACAAAAGCCGAAATAATGCTTCAAGCAATGCTTGGTCGTCATCAGTTTCTTGCCTTTCTTAATCTCAAAAGCCGGTTCAATTTCCTTCACCCCGTGTCGGGTGTAGAACTGGGCAGCCAACTTGTTTGCAACGTTCCATTCATAGGAAAGATTGTCAGCTATAAAAGGAGTGTCATTCTTTTCGATTCTGAATTCTTCTCTCTTATAGTTCCTTTCTCTTTCAAGAGAAATCCCTTCAATCGCTTTTCTTCTCATTTCATTCAATTGAGAAATAGGGATAAAATACGGCTTCGCCCAATCAATTTCAATATCTTTAATTACATAAGAACTTCCTCCCAATTTACCCAGATGAATTTTCAAATTATCTTCTGCTCGTTCCCTCTTTTCCGCTTCCCTCTTTTCGGTCACAATTTTAAAAATAAAACTATTTCCTTCTTCATCAAAAACCTTTAAAGAAAATCCTTTTTCGTTTTCTTTGAATAAAAAAGAAATTGGTACTCTTCTCTCCGTCCGCAAATCTTTCAAAAAGTGCGTATCCACATTACGATATATTTCCATTCCTTTTTGAAGCCCTGACATATCGTTTAAAAAAATCTTCTCATTTCTAACGACATTAACATTGCTTCCCCTCATCTCTCCGTCCTGAACAAAGAAACAAATACCGTCTCCATTATTAACCTCAATCTCTTTATCCAAAACAAAATAATTTTTAGAAACGTCTTTAATGCTTCCCAACAACTTTCCCCTTGATTTAGGAGAAGAAGAAAGAATGTCTTTCTGTCTTCCTTTTAAAAAATAACTGGTATAGGAACGATTGAATGTCTTTTCCAAATCGGGAATAAAATCAGATAAAATAGTTCCCGAAGAAGATTTTCTCAAATCGTCTCTTCTTGAAATTATTTCGTCTAACTTCTTTCGATAATAATAAACAACATTAGTGACATAATCTTCGTCTTTCAATCTTCCCTCTATCTTAAAAGAAGTTATCCCGGAATTAATCAATTCTTCCAAGTTTTCCGAAAGATTAAAATCCTTCAAGCAAAGAAGCGGCTTGTTTTTAACAATAACTTTATTGTCCCCATCAATTAAAGTATATGGCAAACGGCAGGCCTGAATGCATTCTCCGCGATTGGCACTCCTTCCGCTTAAGTATTGGCTCATATAGCAACGGCCAGAAAAACTGACACAAAGAGCCCCGTGGACGAAAAATTCCAATTCCAAATCGGTATTCTTTTTTATTTCCTCAATCTGCTTTAAAGAAAGCTCTCTGGCTAATATCACTCTTTTAAATCCCACTTTCTCCAAAAACTTAATTCTCTCCAAAGAATAATTATCCATCTGGGTGCTACTAATCAAATGAATGGGAGGTAAATCCATTTCCAAAATACCCATATCCTGGATAATCACACCGTCAACTTTAATTTCATATAATTTCCAAATCAAATCTTTAACTTCTTCCAATTCTTTGTCGTAAAGAATGGTGTTAATGGTAACGTAAACCTTAACTGAAAATTGATGAGCATATTTAACCAGTTCCTCGATATCTTTCAATGAGTTTCCAACAGCCGACCTCGCTCCGAACCTTGGTCCGCCGATATATACAGCATCAGCCCCTGCGTTAACAGCGGCTATACCAACCTTCAAATTCTTGGCCGGAGCCAAAAGTTCCAATTTTTTAATTTTATTTTCCATACAAACTCTTTCTTTTTAAATCTCTTTGATAACTGATTGCAAACCTGTGTGCCTCATCCCTGACCCTGATTAAAAGTCCTTCGTTCTTCTCAATCAAATCCATATCCGCATCAAAGAAAAACTCGTTCTTTTTTCTTTCCGGGCCCTTGGCTATACCCACCACCGTAATCTTTCCTTTCAAAACTTTCTTAACCACATTGACTTGTGACTTTCCTCCGTCAACCAGAATCAAATCTGGCATCGGCCAATCCAAATGCTTCATTCTTCTTTCCAAAACTTCTTTCAAACAATCGACGTCACTCTGACCGAAAACGCTCTTTATCTTAAACTTCTTGTACTCGCTTTTGACCGGATCCTTGCTGTCAAAAACAACCATACTGCCAACCATTGCCTCGTTGCCCAGATTGGAAATATCATATCCCTCTATTCTTTTAAAAGTATTCTCAATCATTTTCTCTTCTAAAAACGTCTTATCAAGCAAAGCGAAGTCGCGAATCTTCTCCAGAGAAAAAATCTGATTTCTCAATCTTTTCGCTTCTTCAAAGTCCTGTTTCTTTGAAGCAACTTTCATTTCTTTTTCCAAAGAAGTTATCAATCTTTTCTTTTTGCCCTTCAAAAACAAAACCAGTGGCTTAATGACTTTGCTTCTGTAGTCACTGGGAGATATTTCATTTGTGCAAACCCCCAAGCAATGATTCAATTGATAGTCGAAGCAGGGTCTTTTCTGATTGGGGGAACATCTGGAAACCTTGAACAAAGAATGAAGTATCTTTAAGATTTGAGAAGTTTTCATTTCCGCATAAGGACCGAAAGAATATGCATATTGGCTTTTTTTCAAATTCTTTTCCCTTATCGCCAAAAGCTTAGGAAACTCATCTTTGGTAATGACAAAAAAGTTCCAGCTTCGATCATCTTTACCCTCGACATTATACCTCGGCTTAAACTGCTTAATGTAGTTGGCTTCAAGAATCACCGCTTCCAAAACCGAATCGGCGATTTCCCACTTCACATCAGTCACGTCTTTCATCAAAACCTCAATCGGCCTCAATGTCTTGGGATTTAAATAACTCTTGACCCTGCTTCTCAAAGAAGTGGCCTTTCCGATATATACCAATTCTTTCCCTTTATAAAAAAGGTAGATGCCGGGAGAGTCGGGAATGTCTTTGATTTTGTTTTGCCAATTAGCCATTTTTTAAAACTCTTTTTAAATACTTCCCCGTCCAGGTCGGCATTTTGGATAATTCTTCGGGAGTTCCCTCTCCGACCAATTTTCCTCCTTTGTCTCCTCCTTCGGGACCTAAGTCGATAATCCAATCGGCGCATTTGATAAAGTCCAAATTGTGCTCGATAACCATAACCGTATTTCCTTGAGAAACCAATTTCTGCAAAAGAACCATTAATTTCTTGATATCGTCGTAATGAAGTCCGGTTGTCGGTTCATCCAATAAATACAATGTCTTGGTTGTTCCGTGTTTGCTTAATTCCCTGCTTAATTTGATTCTCTGAGATTCTCCGCCCGACAAAGTGGTTGCCGGCTGGCCCAAAGTCAGATAACCCAAGCCGACTTCATTTAAAATCTTGATTTTGTCATAGATTAAAGGAATGTCTTTAAAAAACTCGACTGCTTCTTCCATGGTCATATCCAAAACATCGGAAATGCTTTTTTCTTTGTAATGAACGGATAATGTTTCTTTGTTAAATCTCTTTCCTTTGCAAACATCGCAAACCACTTCCACGTTAGGCAAAAAGTGCATTTCTATTTCAAGGGTTCCCTTTCCTTCGCAGTTCTCGCATCTTCCTCCTGGACGATTGAAACTGAATCTGCCCGGTTTGTATCCGTGCATCCTTGCTTCCGGGGTCATTGCGAATAAATTCCTGATTTCATCATATGTTTTCGTATAAGTGGCAGGATTGGAACGGGAAGAACGGCCAATTAAAGATTGATCGATTCGGATAACTTTATTCAAATATTCGACATTTTTTATTTCCTTGACTTTAATATCTCTTTTAAATCTATTTAATATTCCGGTGACATGTTTGTAAATAATATTATTCATCAAGGTGGATTTCCCCGAACCGGAAACTCCGGTCAAGCAAACAAATCTTCCCAGAGGAATGTTTATATTCAAATTCTTCAAATTATTCTCAGCGGCCCCCAATATTTTAAGCTTGGGCATGCTGTCGTAGACATTTCTTCTTTCTTTGGGCAGTTCTATTTTTTCTTCTCCTCTCAAATATTTTCCGGTCAATGATTTTTGAGCACTCCCCATTTGTTTACAAGAAGACGTTTCTTTTCCTTCCAACAAAAGATTATTCAAAGGACCGGAGAACATTATCTCTCCTCCGTGCTTTCCGGCACGGGGACCGAAATCAACCACCCAATCGGAGGTCATTATAGTGTCTTCATCATGCTCGACAACGATAATGCTATTGCCGATATCACACAGATTCCTTAATGTTTTTACCAACATCTCATTATCTCTTTGATGCAGCCCTATAGTCGGCTCATCCAAAACATACAAGGCCCCGACCAGCTTTGTTCCCACTTGAGAAGCCAAACGGATTCTCTGCGATTCTCCTCCGGAAAGAGTACCCGCCATTCTGTTCAAGCTGATATAGTGCAAACCGACATCTATCATGAATTGAAGACGGCTCTTTATCTCATTAAAAATAACTTCTGCTATTTCTTTGTCCTTCTTGTTTAAATCTTCTCCTGTTTTAACAAAGAATTCCAAGGCCTTCTCAACCGTCATATTGGTCGTTTCCCAAATATTCTTATCGCCTATCTTCACACTCAAAGCATTCTTATTCAATCTTTTACCTTCGCAAACAGGACAGGGATTAGTGGAGAAAGGATTTTCCACTCCCAATCCGTTACACTCGGGACAGTAGCCGTAGGGACTGTTAAAGCTGAATAATCTCGGCTCTATCTCGGGAAAACTAAATCCGCATTTGGGGCAGGAATATTGCGTACTGAAAATCTTTTCTTCTTTATTTGGAAAAATCACCGTACACAATCCGTCGGACATATCAACCGCCGTTTCAACGGCTTCATTCAATCTGAATTCAAAATCATCGTCAATTTTCGCAAAATACATTTTGTCAATCACTATTTCTATCGTGTGGTTTTTTCCTTTTTCCAAAGGAATCCTCTCCTTTAAACTCCTGAACTTTCCGTCAATTCTGACTTCGGAAAAACCTGCTTCATATATATCTTGAAGCATTTGATAATATTCTCCCTTTCTTCCTCTCACAACAGGAGAAAGTATGAACAGATTGCCCTCTTCTTTGATAAACTCTTCCGTCTTTCTGAATATTTCATCAACAGTCATCTTCTCAATCTTTATCCCGCAGTCCGGACAATGAGGGCTCCCCACTCGGGCAAACAAAACTCTCAAATAGTCATATATTTCGGTAATGGTTGCAACCGTTGAACGGGGATTACTACTGTGTGCTTTTTGACTAATGGAAATGGCCGGGGACAATCCTTCGATTTCATCAACGTCCGGCTTTTGCATGCCTCCCAAAAACTGTCTGGCATATGAAGACAGAGATTCTATGTACCTCCTCTGTCCTTCGGCAAAAATAGTATCAAAAGCCAAGCTCGATTTTCCCGAACCGGAAAGACCGGTAAAAACCACCATTTTATTACGGGGAAGTTCCAATGAAACGTTTTTCAAGTTGTGCTCCCTCGCTCCTTTGATTATTATTTTATCCTGCATATTATTTCTTTTTTATCTCTTTCTCTAGTTGGGATATTTCATCTCTCAAGATAGCCGCCAATTCAAACTCTAATTTCTCCGCGGCCTCTTTCATTTGCTCCTTCTTGTCTTTCAATATTTCCTTCAAAGGTCTTGCATCGCCCAATAAATCAAACTCCAAAATCTTTTCACCGCGTTTTTTACCTTTTAATTTAGTAGCACTCAAACCAAACTGCTCCAAAATATTCTTGATGCTCTTTTCGATTGTCTTCGGAGTTATATTGTGCTCCTTATTATACTCCAATTGTATCTCTCTTCTTCTATCCGTTTCCTTAATGGCTTTTTCAATTGATTTGGTAATATTGTCGGCATACATAACAACCTTTCCGTTGGAATTTCTGGCCGCACGCCCGATTGTCTGAATTAAACTGATTTCGTTTCTTAAGAATCCTTCTTTATCCGCATCAAGTATAGCAACTAAAGAAACTTCGGGAATATCCAAACCTTCACGCAATAAATTGACTCCGACGATTACATCAATTGTGCCTTTTCTCAATTCGGTGATGGTTTCGATTCTTTCCAGCGTCTTAATATCGCTGTGCAGATATTTAACCTTTATTTTCTTCTTCTCGAGATAATCATTCAAGTCCTCGGCCATTCTCTTGGTTAAAGTTGTCACCAAGGTCCTTTCTTTTTTGGCCACCTGCTCTTCTATCCTTTTGACCAAATCGTCGATTTGTGAATCTCCTTCTTTGTTGGTAATCGGACGAATAATGACTTCCGGATCAATCAATCCGGTCGGTCTGACTATCTGCTCAACCACCTGTTCGCTTTCATTCAACTCATTTTCTCCCGGTGTGGCCGAAACATATATCATTCTTTTGGTTAAGTCCTTAAACTCCGAGTACTGCAAGGGACGGTTGTCGTATGCACTCTCTAAGCGAAAACCATAATCAATCAATGATTTCTTCCTCGACTTGTCGCCGAAATACATTCCTCCTATTTGCGGAATGGTAACATGGGACTCATCAATAATGGTTAAAAAGTCCGGGTCGGCTTTCCTGAAATAATCAATTAGGGTAAAGGGTGGCTCTCCGGCACTTCTTCCGTCAAAATGCCTGGAATAGTTTTCTATTCCTTGGCAGTATCCGATATTTTCAATCATTTCCAAATCATAATTAATTCTCCTCTTCAATCTTTCGTGCTCAAGCAGCTTCCCTTCTTTTTCAAAAAATTTCAATCTTTCTTCCAGCTCCTTTCTTATCTCAATAATCGCCTCCTTTTTGGTTTCATCATTTAGAACATAGTGCTTGGCGGCGAATAAAGATATTTCATCAACCTCTTCCAAAACATTCCTTCTGATGGGATCAACCAATTCGATTGAATCTATTTTGTCGGAGATTTCTATCCTGTAAATTATCTTCTGATTGACCGGCATGATTTCCAAGACCTGGCCTCTCAATCTGAAGGTTCCGCGCAACAAATCTTCATTGGTTCTTTCAAACTGCAAATCGATTAATTTTCTGGTTACCTCCTGCCTGTTAATCTTCTCTCCTTTTTTTAAAATATGGAGAACTTTCTTATATTCGTCGGGAGAACCCAAACCGTAGATGCAAGAAACAGAAGCAACAATAATGACGTCTTTCCTTGTCATTAACGCCTGAGTGCAGGCATGCCTCAATCTGTCTATCTCTTCATTGATTTGCGCTTCTTTCTCGATATACGTATCGGTATTAACCATATACGTCTCGGGCTGGTAGTAATCGTAATAGGAAACAAAGTATTCAACCGCATTATTGGGAAAAAACTCCCTGAATTCATTGCATAATTGAGCAGCCAAAGTTTTGTTATGCGAAATCACCAGTGTCGGCTTCTGCACCTTGTCTATTACATTGGCGATGGTAAACGTCTTACCCGAACCAGTCACTCCAAGTAATGTTTGCTTTTCCATTCCTTGATTCAATCCAGAAACCAATTTTTCAATGGCCTGGGGCTGGTCTCCTTTCGGTTTAAATTCTCCTTTTAACTGAAAATCCATAGTTTTTAAACTCGGGAAACTGTATTATACCATCCAATCACCAAAAGGACAATATCCTCTTAAAACAAAAAAGGGCCTTTCGGCCCTCTCACTAAATACTACTTAAAAAGCTGAACTAGCCACCCGAACACTCCATTTGAATTCTTTTCTTTATTTGCCAATTCTTCCAATCTGTTTTGCTCCTGCTCCATGTTCTGAATTTGTTCCTGTAAAACCTGCTTTGTTTCAGACTGGCAGTTGCAACTCTCCATTAACTGATTCAAAGTCTGTATCCTCTCTTTGTTCTGATTAACCTCCTGATCCAAGTCTTGTGCCGCAGTTTTGTCTCCGCCAACAAACAATTTGGCAAGAATGTTTCTCTTTTGAATCTTTTCTTCAGCTTGAATCGTTTTATCTACCGAATTATTAACTTCTCGGGCAATCGCAGAAACCTGCTGTCCGATTCCTCCAATCAAGTCTTCCGCCGCAATCAAAGAATGAACAGCTTCTCTAACAACGTTTTGATTTTGATAAACCTTCTGCGCTGTTCCTTTTATTTTTTCGGTTTCTTGAACCAACTCTTGTTTTTTAGCTTCCACTGTCGCTTTAAGCTGAGTGCTGTTCTGGACCTTAACCGTATCGCCTTGCTGGGTTTTTACCTGGTCTTGATTCTGAGTCTGAATTTGAGAATCAACTCCCTGGTTTTGCGTATTAACCTGGTTTTGTCCTTGAACCTGGACTCCGTCGCCATTTCCTTGTTGAGTGTTTACTTGATTCTGAGTCTGAATTTGAGAATCAACTCCCTGATTTTGTCCTTGGACTTGAGTTCCTTGATTTTGCTGAACCTGTCCTTGATTTACCGCTCCCGGCTGTGCTCCTTGATTTCCGCCAACCGCCAAAACCAAAGAAAAAGGAAACAATAAAAGAGATGATAGAAATAATATTTTTTTCATATATTTTTTAATTATTATCTTAATCTTATTATACCTAAAATAAAACATTAAACAACTTTGATTTATCTGCTTTTCTTAACCAACATTAAGCTCAAGATAAAAGCAATGGTAAAGAAAATAGCTCCTCCGAAACAAGGAGTTAAGAAAGGATTTACTCCGGCTGTGCACCCGATGGTGCAGGAAGTGTTTTGAGAATAAGCAATCCATTCTTGGGCGAAATTAAACCAAGCAAACAAGGTTCCTGCCAATAAGACGAAAAATTGTGTTAAGATTATTTTTTTCATATATTTTTAATTATTATTTTTCTCCACGGGAAATATCTGTCCCGTCTAATTTTTTATATAACATCCTCTTTAATCCAGCCCACCAATCGGTAAACCTTGTTTCTTTCATTTCTTTGAATATTTCTTTAGCCGATTCAGTTTCAAGAGCCTTGCCAACATTATCGACCCAATTCATTGCCAATTGATTTCCTAAGTCATAATATTCTTTAGCCATAAAAGCAGCTTCCAGCCAATCAGCATCTTTGGCAATCACGCCTTCTTTGGTTCCTCTTTCTTCAAACTCTTCAAAATATTTAATCAAGCTTTTAAATTCTTCGGGAAGATATTTGACCTGGTCAACAAAAGCATTCTTTTCGGCTTCCTTACTGTCAATATATCTTGAAGCTACTTTGTGCAAATCACCGATTCTCACCTCTCCATTATCATGAAAAATCAACATTGAAGCCACCTTTTCCGGATTTAAATTAGTTCCGTGTTTTTTATTCTCCAAGACAGTCAAAATGTATCCGATTTGAGCCGCCCTCAAGGCGTGCTCAGCAACAGAATCGGGATTATCTATCCCAATCAACTTAAAACCGTTATGACGCTCTCTTCTCAGAACCCCTATTTCAAAAATGTAATTGACTATATTTTTCATATACTTAAATTATAGATTAGATAAAGGAATAAATAAAGGTTTGACAAAGTTATTAATTAAGTTTACTGTTTAAGAAGTGATAGCTCATGGGGATTCCTATTGTTAACACTCCGCCTATCCTCAATGCTGACAAGATAGCCGAGAATATAATCTTGGCTCGCTTTGGGGGCAATCCAAGCAGAAAAAAGATTATCATTGCAAAGATTGTCGAACAAAAAAGGAAGACTACCAATGCGTAGTCCCTTTTCAATTAAAATACTTTTTCAAACATTCCTCGAACTTATCAATATTCTCATTTTTGACTGTAAAGCCGGCTGCCGGAGGATGCCCTCCGAACGAAACCAATAAAGAATTACAACTCTCCATGGCTTTAACCGCATCTACTCCTTTGGGGACCCTCACTGTTCCCCTACTGATATTTTCTCCTTTTTTGTAAAGAAATACAGGTTTTTCAAAATAATTGGTTAAGCGCGAAGCCACCGCTCCCAGATATTCCGGTTCCCATAAATGAGAACCCTCAAACACTATTGGAGAACTATTCTTGAATGTAACCTTCTCTATCAATTCATCAACCAACATCCCCACACTTACCTGCTTTTCATGACTCTCTTGAAAAAGCTCTTTCACCGTTTCTTTGGCTTTTTCAAAATCTGATTCAATTAAAAACAAATACGGTTTGGGAATGTGATTTTCTATCACCGAAGAATTCAAAGCGCTGTTAATCTTTAAAATCATATCTCTCTTTGAAGAAAAATCCATGGGATTCAAAAAAGAAAATACCGCTCGCACCGCCGGTCTTTGGCTGTATTCTATTTTCTCCAATCCCTCCTTAATCATCTCTTCATTTTCTCCCACCTCCGGCATCATGTCGGAAATGGTGGCCAACGCTGTTAATTCTAAAAAGCTGTCTCTCAACATGGGTGACATTTTTTCTTTTAATAGCTCTCCTGCTAATTTAAAAGCAATTCCCGCATTGGCATACTCCTTAAAAGGATAATCGTCCGTTTCCTGTTTCGGGTCAACCACAATGTCAGCATTAGGTATTCCGCCGACCGTTTTGTGATGATCGATAACAACAACGGAAAATCCGCTCTTCTTAGCGTCTTCTATTTCTTTAAAATTGGTAATACCGCAATCAAGAGTCACAATCAACCCGCTAGAAACTTTTGATTTAATGAAAGCAAGGGCTGTTTCATTTAAGCCATATCCTTCATTTTTTCTATCGGGAGAAAAAGAAAAAACCGAAGGAAAAGATTCTTTTCTTTCTTTGGGAAGAAGAGATATCAGATTGTCTATGGATTCCCTGACTATAACCATTGAAGCGATTCCATCCAAATCAGAATCACCGTATATAACTATTTGTTCGCCGTCTTCCACGGCTTTTTTAATCCTCTCCGCCGCCTTGTCGATATTCTTAATCTTCATCATTATTTTTCTTCTTACTATTCTCCTCCAAAGCGACTATGCCGGGCAGATCCTTTCCGGCCATGAAATCAAGCATCGCTCCTCCGCCGGTAGAAATATGATCAAATTGATTTTCAATTCCTAATTTTTGGATTGCTTCAACCGTTTCTCCACCTCCGACCACTGAAAAAACCTGACTGTTAATTTGTCCAATCATCTTGGCTATTTCCGTCGTTCCCTTGTCAAAAGGATGTTTTTCAAAAAATCCCAAAGGTCCATTCCAAATAATTGTTTTGGCTTCTGATATTATTGATTTAAATTTTTCAATAGTTTCCGGTCCAATATCATATATACCTTCTTCTCTTCTTAATGTTCCCACCGCTCCGGTTCTGGAATATTCTTCTTCAAAATTAGACAAAGCCATTATTCCATCAATCGGCAAGTGCAACTTGGGACTGGTTAAATTAATTCCCTTTACCACATCCATCAAGTTTTCTTCATCTTGATTCAAAGAATCTTTAATGCAAATTCCCTTGGCCACCAATAATGAATTGGCGATTTTTCCACCCAATAAAAGATAATCCGACTTATCAAGCAATCTTTCAATCACCCTTGTTTTGGTTGAAACTTTGGCTCCTCCGATAATGGAAATCAATGGTCTTTCGGGAGTAATCAAAGCATTAGATAGAACTCTTATCTCTTCTTCCAAAAGAAGACCGGGGAAAGAAGGAAGATGCTTGGGAACTCCGACCATTGAAGCATGGGCTCGATGACAAACCCCGAACCCGTCTTGAACAAAAATATCAGCCAGCTTGGCTAATTCTTGAGCAAATTTCTCGTCGTTTTCTTTTTCTCCTTTATAAAATCTAAGATTCTCTAAAACGATAACTTCCCCATCTTTCATGGCATTAACTTCACTTTGCACCGCTTTACCGACAGTATCATTTACAAATTTAACATTTCCCTGAACCAATTCCCACAATCTCTTGGCAACAGGCCTTAATGAAAAATTAAGGTCTTTGCCTTTGGGCTCTCCTAAATGACTGATTAATATTATCTTCGCTCCGTTTTTCCTCAAATACTCTATCGTAGGAATTGTCTTTTTAATTCTAAAATCATCTTCCACCTTCCCTCCCTCTCCCAAGGGGGAATTGAAATCACATCTAACCAAGACCTTTTTACCTTTAACGCTGATGTTCCTTAAATTATTCATATGTTTTGTATTCTACAAGAAAATCTCTTATTTTTCAACCAAAGGAAATTCCAAAGTGACTTGCGTTCCCACGTTTTCCATTGAATCGATCATTATCGAACCTTTCATCAATTCGATAATTTGTTTGGTAATCCACAAGCCCAGACCGGTGCCGACGATATCGGCTGTTTTCTCTGTCTTAACCCGGTAGAACTTTTCAAACAAATGCTCTCTTTGTTTACTAGTCATTCCGATTCCGGTATCTTTGATAATCAAAACCAAATTCTTATCCCTGTTTATGGCCTTAATTTCAACGCTGCCCGAAGGGGTATATTTAATGGAATTGCCCACGATATTTATCAACACCTGCTTCAACCTATCTTTATCGGCATTGATAACCGCCTTGGCTTTTTCATTAATTGAACAAGTCAAAGCCAGTCCTTTAGCATCGGCTTGTATTTTCATTTCTTTGACCGTTTCTTCAACCATCGGCCAAATATCCATTTCTTTCATTTCCATTTTCAATCTGCCCTGTTCAATCCTTGAAACATTCAAAAGGTCTTCGATAAGATTGGCCAATCTTTCGGTGGAAATATTGATGATGGACAAATACTCCTTATTCTCCTCCTTGGAAAGCTTGTCCGCATCATTAATCAACATTTCGATGTATCCACGGATAACCGTCACCGGCGTTCTCAATTCATGCGAAGACATGGAGATAAAATCATCTTTCATCGCATCCACTTCCTTGATCTTGTTATACAAAATTGAATACTCGAACATTCTCGAATTGGCCAGAAGCAATAAAACGATAAAGGCAACCGTTAATAAAAGTATCCAATAGGAACTGCCCAAGGCCATTGCCAATTTGGTATTGATAATATCAGCTGAAATCTTCATCGACAAAAGGACTTGCTTCTGTCCCGATAAATCAGTCAAAGGCATAACCACCAGCCAATAGAAACGATTGACCTTGCCATCCGATTCGTAAATCTTCTGAGCGACCGGCAAATTGCTGTTCCAAGCGGTATAATAATTGAAAGTGCTTTGCGTCTTGCCGATATCTTCCTTGTTGTTCATGCTGGCCACCAGTTTGAAGCTGTCCCCTTCGCGGAAGAAAACATTGAGAGACCTGGTGTCTTCATTGTATTTGCCCCAGTCGTTGATAAAAGACTGAATCTTTTCAGCCGAATCAAGCTTGTCGGACAGTCCGGCATTGACTGACTGTCCGATTCCCACCGCCTTGTCTTGCAAACTCAAATCAATCGTATCCCTGAAAGATTCGGAAAAAAGCCAAGTGTTTAAAACCACTATTCCGGGAACGACAATCATCAAGGCAATCGAATAGAAAACCTGCTTGTTGTCTTTTAAGAATTTCCACTTTGATTTACCTTCCATATTATTCGGCTGACATTCTCTGTTTAATTATTAAGAATCCGGCGATAAGGATCAAGATAATGGCCAATCCGCTGAAGATATACAAGGTCATCATATTGTTTGTCTGTCCTGAAACCTGAGTAGCATCTCCGGTGGCGACGAAATCATCAACCGAGACAGCTTGAGCTTCTTGGATAAAGAACGGTGTGGGCAAACTGGTTTCGACTATCTTTCCTTCATCATTATTAACAGCCACGTATACTTCGTGGGTTCCATCAACCATGGTTTTGTCTAATTCATATGTCCAGTTTCCATTGGCATCAGCTTGGACAGTAACCACAATCGGCATAGTACTGTAAATATACAAAGTGATGACTTGATTGGGCTTGGCTTTTCCTTCAAACTTCAAATTGCCGTTGGTCGCATCTTCCGTCTTAATTGTTGCCACCGAGTCAACCATTAAAGAAGCACTGGTTGTGGAAACAGCGTACTTGGGCTGTTCCAATGTTTTTCCGTTGACCAAGGCCTTATCCACTCCCGACAAAACAACATTTGTTTTTTGAGCCGAAGTATTAAGAGGATCGGTGCCCATGCGCAATTCTTCACCATCGGAATATCCATCACTGTCAGTATCTTTGTTATTGGGGTTGGTTCCCAAACGTTTTTCCATATCATCGGTTAGACCGTCTCCATCAGTATCAAAAGCTATAGCCACCGGAGACAAATTCTGTTGGTCGTTTTTGGTTTCGGTTGAAATCAAGCTGACTGAAATCTTTTCAGGCGCAGAAGAAACAATGGGGAAATTTTCCACTTTGACTTCCTTGGTTTCCTTGACCGATTCCGGCTGTCCTCCGACAGAAGGATTCATTATTTCCACTGTAATCGTCTGATTTTGAACATTGACAACAGCTGGCTGTCCGGCCACCTCAACCAATCTTTCTTTAACTTCGGCGGTAACGACATTCTTTAAATCAGAAAGAATGATATTATTTATCAACGCATTACAGTTCTCTTCGTTAAGACCCTGGCACTTCAACGGCTTGCCGTACTTGCTTAATAGATATCCTCGGCATTGGTCCTGGGTAATCAATCCGTTGTCTCGACAATCGGAAACTATTCTTGAATGATACAAATACAATTCACAATCTTTTTTATTACTCCATCCGACTTTCAAACATTCTGTCGGTAATTTTTCTTCTTCCGGTTTTACCTCGACTGTTTGTGTTTCCGAAGTTTTAACCTCTTGCTCGCCTACCGGAACATTTGTTGTTGTTTGAGTTTCGGCAACCGGAGAAACATACATACAAGTTCTTGTTGTTTGCGGAGATTTTAAAAGCGACGAAGAAATACAGTCTTGGGACAAAGAGCATTTCCTGTATTGCATTCCTTCACTTCCGCAAGAGCTCCAATCCTCTTCGCATTTCCAATCCCTTTCGGTACAGACGCTCTTGCAATTTGTTTCAATTTCAGGAGTACCGGGAGTACATCCTTCCGGATATGTTGAAATAACATTTCTTGTCTTCTTGCCCTCCTTGCATTCTCCCCATTCGGAATATTTATAAAGACAAGCTGTTGGGACGCAGGTCTTTTCCAGCGACTCGGTCAATTTATCGATACATCCTTCGGGATAAGAACTTAAAACCTTGCGAGTCTGCTTTCCGCTGATACAAGGACCGTATTCGGAAAACTTATAATAACAGCTCGTGGAAGGAGTTATCGTTTTTATTTCTTCGCTGTTTTCGGCTTCAATCGTACAGGTCTGTTCAGTCCTTTCGGGGACCGACGATACTCCCGGGCAATCAAACACTAAGGTACGGGGCCTGTATTGTTTTCCATTAACACAAACACTCCAATCATCGTACTTCCATTCATCTTTTGTACAAGTAACGGATAAATTAGCCGCACATTTATTGCTTTCCAGATGATAATTGGTGGGACAAGTGCAAGCACAAGTTGTTGTGCTCCATTTTCCCCCGCTATTAGTACAATCGGTACTGCTTCCGCCTGAACCGCAGGTAGTCGTCGCTACGGCATAAACGCAACTGCCTCCGCCGCCGAGATAATAACTAGCGGGACAGGTGCAAGTACATGCAGAAGAATTCCAAGTTCCCTTGCTTGCTTCGCAATTGTATTTGTTTTGATTGTTTAAAGTTGAACTGGTTGTACAGCTGGTTGTCGTTTTAATCACGCACTTCGTGCCGCTCAAATAATAATTAGTGGAACAAGTGCAAGCACAAGTTGTTGCACTCCATGATCCTCCACTGCCCGTACAATCCGTACTGCTTCCGCCTGAACCGCAAACAGCGGTGGGGGTAGCATAGGTGCAAGTCTGAGTTAACGAAAGACTCGACGTACAATTACGCAAAAGGGTTCTCGTCTGAGTCCCGTTGGTTTGACAGGTAGACCATTCCGAATAATCAGCAGAAGTGCAGGCGGTGACAACAGAAGTCGTCGCATTTGCCACGCACTTGCTTTCTTTCAAATAATAATTAGCCGGACAAGAACATGAACAAGCTGTGGCGCTCCATGATCCTCCGCTGCCCGTACAATCCGCACTGCTTCCGCCTGATCCGCAAGTAGTAGTTGTTACGGCATAGACGCAACTTCCTCCGCCACCGAGATAATAATTAGCGGGACAGGTGCAGACGCAAGCAGAATCATTCCATGTTCCCTTGCTCGCTTCGCAGTTGTATTCATTTTGATTGTTTAAAGTTGAACTGGTTGTACATGAAGTGGTTCCAGTCGTTGTCGAAGTGGTTCCGGTTGTTGCAGTAGTACTTGAAGTTGTACCGCTTGTATTAGTGGAAGTCGTTCCGCCAGTAGTGGCATCTGTTGTTGAAGTTCCTGTCGTCCCGGCAGTTGTCGAAGTGGTTCCGGTTGTTGCAGTAGTACTTGAAGTTGTACCGCTTGTAGTTGATGATGTTGTTCTATAAACGCAACTGCCTCCGCCGCCGAGATAATAGTTAACGAGACAGGTACAGGTACAAGTCAGGGAATTCCATGCCCCCCTGCTCGCTTCGCAATTATATTTGTTTTGCGAATCCAAAATGGTCCTGCCGGTACAATTGGTTACAGTATTACCGGACACGGTAAAGGTATTAGAGAGATTGCTTCCATAGAGATACTCCTTTGTCTTGCCGCTATTGTCGGTAAGGATAACTTTATTGACTTTCCAAGTTCCATTTTCCGCACTGGCCGGCATTAAAAGCTCGGCTGACCAGTTCCCATCACTATCGGCTCCGGTTATTTCCGCAGCAATCTGATTCATTTCCGAAGAAGAAGGTCCCGCTATCTTCACGCTGACCGATTTGATCCCGGATACATCATCAGAAGCGGAAACCTTGACCTTAAAATGGCTATTGACTGTAACGGTTGAAGGAACCGAAACCTCTCTCAATTGTGGCGGATTAACATCTAAAGAAAGAGATGTTGTTAATGTTTCGGCGTAAGAAATAATTTGCCCTCCTTGGCTACCGAACAAAACAACCGAAAAAATAATCAAGGATAAAGCTATTATTTTATTATTCATATGTTTTTAAAAACACCCCGAAAGAGATGTTAAAATTAACCTTTATTAATTAATGAAAAATTGTTTATACATTTAGACATTACTATATTATAAAACAGGTTTAAAAATAAAACAACCTTATTCGATTACTTTTTCAATTTATTAAATCTTTCCATGAACTTATCCCACCCGGTCTTTGAACAAATATTATCAAGTGCTGATAGGTCTTCTTCTGTAATATTCTGACTGCCTCCGCCCCCGATGCTGTACATTATGTCGACGGGATTATCAACGTGCTCCAATTCCAAAGCATGCCCCATTTCGTGAACCAGAACGGCAACCAATGTTTCCCTGTTGTCAAACTGATAAATGTTTATTTCCCGAGATTGCATATTTGACTTGTAGTTGCCCTGCTCAAATTCATTGTCGAAAGATTCTGTCATTTCATTGTAATCCTCTATATTCGCATTATACTTCTGGGCAAAATCATTGATTTGCTTACCCAGCTCATTTATCTTATCAACCAAATCATTATTTGTTCCCTCCAAGGCCCTAATCTGCGCAAGTGCCTGTTCGGAATTCTTTTTCTTGAAACCCCCTTGATTATATTCCAAAACCAAAGAGCTCAATTTGGAATTATTGGTATTATACTCAGCAACATATCTATCATATTCGTTTTTTAAGTTATTGTAATAAGCCTTGTCAGTTTCCAAAACATTATCTAGATTATTTAAAGTAGATGTCGAGTCTTGCCTGTAATCGTAAATCAAGCTTATCTTCATTCCTTTCCCCTCTGAATATTCAAAAAAATTCTTTCCTGAAGATTTTTCCCATAACCCTTCCGCCTCCTTGATTGCAGATAAAAAATAATCGTTGGAAACCTTGAAGCCACTATCAATGGTTCCTATCGAATAAATGATAGGTGTCTTGCAAGGATTGGAATAAATATTAGACAAAAAAGAATAAACATCAGGGCCGAAAACAAAAACTCCGCTCAGTATGGCTATGACTAAAAGTACTTCCGTTATCCTTCTTATATAATCCATATATTGATTATCCCAAAAATTCAGGAATATTTCAACAAAAAAAGGAGCTGAATGCTCCTTTTAAACGAAAGTAATCGCTTTTCCTGTTTTTCTTCCTCTGCCCGTTCTTCCGATTCTGTGCACGTAATCTTCGTAAGTGGCCGGCAAGTCGTAGTTGATGACGTGAGTGATATTATCAATATCCAGGCCTCTTGCGGCTATATCGGTGGCCACCAAAATCTTGCCGTGGATTCCCTTAAAGAAATCTATCGCTTTCTTTCTGCTGGCCTGAGTTTTGTTGCCGTGAATCGATTCGGCCTTGAATCCTTTCTGAACCAAAGTCTTGGAAAGCTTTTCCACTCCGTGCTTGGTTTTTCCGAAAATAAGAACTTTGTTAAATTCTTCTTTTCTTAAAAGATCGCTCAAAATATCTATCTTATTCTTGTCTCCCACTCTGATTATATCTTGGTCGACATTAACCGAGGCCTCCCTGGTTTTAACCGAAATCTTTTCCGGATCCTTTAAAAACTTTCTGGAAATCCTTTCGATTTCATCGGGAAGAGTGGCTGAAAAAAGCAAAGCTTGCTTGTGGGCCGGCATCTGTTCCATCAAAAATTTCATATCATCAATGAATCCCATATCAAGCATTCTGTCCGCCTCATCCAAAACAATGGTTTGGAATCTGTTCATGTCCAATGATTTCCTCTGGACCAAGTCCTTTATCCTTCCGGGAGTTCCAATGACAAAATCGTAACCTCTTATCATTTTAAACATCTGATCTCTCATACTCGTTCCTCCGACGCAAATGATTGAAAACAAGTGCAATCCGACGGTAAAGTCCCTGAACTCTTTTTCTATCTGAAAAGCCAATTCTCTGGTCGGAACAATAATTATGGTTTTATTGCTTTTATTCAAAAGCGTCTTATTGATTGCTGGTACCAAGAAAGCGGCTGTCTTGCCCGTACCGGTATTGGCAATACCGACTACATCCCTTCCTTCCAAAATCAAAGGAATGATTTTATCTTGAATCGGAGTGGGGTCTTTATATCCTTTATGAATAATATTTGCTTTCAATCTGCTATCAACCTTAAAATCAGCGAACTTGTGGGCTGAAGTATAAACATCGTCCTCGATAAAGCAACTCTTCTGGACGAATTTAGAAATATCTATTCTGGAAGCGGAAAAACCGCTCTTCCTTTGAGGAGCGCCTCTTCTGAATGCCGGCCTTCTTCCCGGTCTACTGGTTTTTGAAAATCTTCTTGTTTGCATAATTTAATTAAAAAGACGGAACGCCTCAATACAGAGACTCCGCCTTCCTATCTCAATACTAATATGAGATAACTATATTACATTTTCCTTATTTTGTCAACCTATTTTTTGACTATTTGGGTCGATTCAAACACGGAAACAGTTTTAAATTCTCCTGTACTCAGCTCAATAATCAAGCTGCTTTCTCCTATTTCCGTTATTGTTCCAGAAATAATGTTTCCGGTCTTCATACCAGAAGGTGCAGGGCCTTGTCCGCCGGAAGGCGGAGTGGCACCTGTGGGTTGCTGACCAGTGTTGTCTTGCGGCTGTTCCTGATTAGAATTCTTTTGTCTGTCAAAACCGCAACCATCGGAACCACAAACCATTATTCTTGTCGCAACAAGAGAATCATCCGCAAAAACATTGACTTTGTCTCCGACTGCCAAAAAATCAAGCGTTGTTTCTTGCCCCACGCCTTGCTGATTGCTCGGAATCTGATTCTGATTATTTGTAATCTTATTTTTATTCAAAAAGAAAATACTGCCGACAATCAAAACTATTAAAATTAAAATTGATATTATGTATATTTTTTTCATATGTGTATTTATTATTCGTATCTCAACGCTTCTATCGGATCAAGCTTGGATGCTCTTTGGGCCGGATAATATCCAAATACTATTCCTATGCCTGCCGACACGAAAAATGAAAGGAGAACCGAAGGAACAGTAACAACCGTTGTCGTCCCTCCGAATTTACCCACCAGATAAGAGGCAAGGATTCCCAAAATTATTCCAATCACTCCACCGACAAAAGTCAAAGAAATTGATTCCAATAAAAACTGATTACTAACGTCTCTGCTTTTCGCTCCCAGAGATTTTCTCAGCCCTATCTCTCTTGTTCTTTCCGTCACTGTTGTCAACATCATGTTCATGATTCCGATTCCTCCGACCAATAAAGATATTCCTGCAATGGCTCCCAAAAGCAACGTCAGAGTTCCCGAAACCGAAGACATAGTTTCCATAATCTCTGCCTGGTTCATTATACTGAAATCGGCCGAGTCGGCATCCTTATCATGTCTCTCTAACAACAATGCCTCTATATCGGCTTCGGCCTGATCCATGTATTTGGATTCGGTCACTTCAACACTGATACTGGAAAGAGATTCGCTGCCGGTAAAAAAATGCTCGGCGACAGTGATTGGAACATATACTATATTATCCGAACTGTTCATTCCCGAGGCTCCTTTTGATACAGTCACTCCGATAACGGTAAACTGCGTATCTCCGATCTTTATCTTCAATCCGGTCGGATCAACGTCTTCTCCGAAAAGAGTCTCGCTTACCGTCGGACCGATAACTGCAACCTTGGCTACCTTCTCTATTTGGGTTTCGGAAAAAAAGCTTCCCGTGGAAACCTCCAGACTTTTAACAATCTGATAGACGCTGGCTATTCCGTAAATACTGGCATTGGTATTTTCACCTTTATATACAATCTGCTTCTGGGAAGATATTAAAGGAGCGACATTTTTTAGATTACTAACTTCGGCTAAAATCGCATCGGAGTCATCCATGGTTAGGGTGCTGGCTGAACCGGCTCCGCTCCTCACCATTGAACCGTAACTCTTTGAAGCTCCAGGAGAAATAACTAAAAGATTAGAACCTAAGGACTGAATACTGCTTTCAATGGTGGCTGTTGACCCTTGTCCGATTGAAACCATGGTAATAACCGAAGCTATTCCGATAACGATTCCGAGCATGGTCAAACCCGACCTCGACTTGTTCGAGGAAAGTGAAATATAAACTTCTTCAAATAAATCAGATAATGTCATATTACTTGTTTTTCAATAATGATTTGGTCGGCTCTCCGTCGGCGACAACTAATCCGTCCCTCAATTCAATGATTCTATCCGCATGCTCGGCCACATATCTCTCGTGGGTGATTAAAATTATGGTATGCCCGTGCTCTCTGTTCAGTTTCTGAAAAGTATCCAAAACGATATCTCCGGTTTTGGAATCAAGATTTCCGGTCGGCTCATCGGCCAAAATCAAATCGGGATTATTGACCAAGGCCCTGGCGATGGCCACTCTTTGCATCTGCCCGCCTGAAAGCTGACTTGATAAATGGTGCCATCTGTCTTTGTCTAGTCCTGCAGAAATTAAAGCTTTTTCCGCTATCGTCCTTCTCTCTTCTTTTTTAATTTGATTATCATAAATCAAAGGAAGCATGACGTTCCTTAAAACAGTAGCGCGAGATAAAAGATTGAAAGATTGAAAAACGAATCCTATTCTTTGAGACCTCGTCTGAGCCAATTCATCGTCGCTCAAATTAAGCATATCTTTATCATTCAAAAAATATTTGCCCGAAGTCGGACGATCTAATGTTCCCAAAATATGCATCAAAGTTGATTTTCCCGAACCGGAAGGACCGATAATGGCAACAAATTCCCCTTTCTTAATTTCAAAAGACACTCCTTTTAAGACCGATGTTTCGTTATCTCCCGACTTATATGTTTTAACAATGTTGTCGCACTTAATCATATTATCTTGTGATCATCATCATATCCACTCCTCCCGGACCTTGCTGCTGGTTGTTGGTGGTGGTGCTTTTAGTTGTGGTTTTTTTAATGCTTGAACTGCTTGAAACAATCACCTTGTCTCCTTCATTCAATCCGCTCTTGATTTCTATTGTTGCGTCATCGGTTATTCCCGTTTCCACGGTCTTTTTATCGATAACCCCTTCGTTGTTCATAACTTCCACACAACTTATACCCCTTCCTGTTTTGACAGCTGCCGCAGGAACGGTTAAAACATCCGAAACCGAATCAACGATAATATTTGCCGTTATGCTCATCCCCGGCTTAACGCTTTTATTGTCCGTGTCAAAAGATATCTTGATGCTGTAGCTGACAACTCCCTGACTTACCGTTCCGACGGTGTCGACTTCGGCGACTTCGCCTTCAACGATCAAGTCATTTAAAGCGTCGAAAGTCAGATTAACTTTCTGCCCGACTTCCACATTGGCGATATCGACTTCGTTTAAAGTAATGGTTGCTATCATTTTCTTGGTGATAATCGAACCCATTATTGTCCCCGAGTTAACCGAGTCACCGACAATCGTATCAACACTGGCTACGGTTCCCGAAAAAGGAGCTCTTACCCAATAATTATTATATGTTTCTTTTGCATCAGAAACCGCTTGTTCGGCTTTCTCAACAGCCAATTCCTGAGTTCTTATCTCCAAATCAGTATATCCTTCCTTTATATCCTCTAAAGATAATTCCTTAACTTTGATTGACCTTACAGCACTCTCAATACTCTTCTTGTTTTCTTCAATCGATGTCTTCGAAGCAAGAAGAGTGGAAATATGACTGTTGGTCTTGCTGGTGTATCCGCTCAGCGTTGCAATGTGCGTATCGGCAACAGAGTTATAGTCCTGTTGCTTATTGGACAAAACATATTTATATAATTCGATTAAATTGGTTGCACTCTTAATGGCATCCGAAATTGATTTAACCGTGTCTTGAGTTTCCGAAATCAAGGACTCTATCGTCGCCTTGTCGGAAAAACGGCTGGTCGCCTTGTATTTGGCAAAAGTTGCGTCATAGGCGGCTTTGGCTGCAACATATTTGGCATAGGCCTCTGTTCTGTATTTCGTTCCTTCGTATTCATTGAAGAAATTAATGGCCGAAGCGTAATAATCAATATTCTGCTGAGAATCGGTTGAGCTCAAGGTCTTCAAAAACAAAAGGTTATTAAGTCCGGTCATTACCGATGGCAAATCAAGAAAAGCATTGGATACATTGTTGAATCCATCGTCATATGATTTTTCCAAGCTGTCTTCGGAGTTTTCTTTAGATTCTTGGGCTTCTATCAATGAATTTTCGGCCTGAAGAAGAGTTAATTCGTCAACCGGTGACTTCATGTCTTCCAAGACAAGTTGAGCGCTCTCAAGGGCCAATTCAGCGCTTTTAACATTTTTCAATTCATCGGTGCTGTCCATCTTGAAAAGCGTATCGCCTTGATTCACATTTTCTCCGCTTTTGACATATACTCCGATGACATCTCCGGAAACCTTTGATGAAATACTCACTTCTTTCAAAGAAGAAACTTGTCCTGTTCCGGAAATACTAACGCTGATGTTTCCCTTTTTAGCCACTTGCGTGATATATGTTAAGTTTTCTTTTTTGGGAAGAAAGACATAGACAGCGATAGAAGAAGCGATAACTGCAAACAAGATTATTAATGAAATAATTTTGTGGGACAAAACGAAGCTCTTTGGCTTTAAAAAGATATTTGTGATTTTGTTCATAAGTAATAAATATTATTCTACTACTTAATACCCATTATCTTTCTCTTTTATTTCAAAACAAAAACCGCCCGAAGGCGGTCTCCCTATTTATGACATTCTTTAAAACAATCTTTCGGTTCTTTATTCAAGTCAAAACATTTCTTAATACATTCTTTTTCATTCTTGTCAAAATAGAATAAATCGGTAGGAATGTTTTTATTGCCCGATGGCTTGAATTTAAATTCAATCCCTCTGCCCACGGCCGGAACATCTTCTCTGTTGATTATTTTGATTTTTTCAACCTTGAAATCAAAACCGTCTTTATTACCAACAGCGATGATAAAATTGCCTTTCACTATTTTTGGAACATCATCAAGTCCCATTAAATCAATATTCCTTAATCCTTGAGGAGTTTGAAGAATGAGATAGTTATCTCCTTGTTCAAAAACAACCCCGGACACACCGTTATCCCTCATATCCATCATCGGATGCAAAAGCATTCTTGCTGGACCCATTCCTTCCCTAGCTCCCATTTCAAACGCTCTTCCCAAATTAGTATACGTTAAGATACCGCCGAAAATCATAATGAATGCGGCTAAGCCGACGGCTAAATATCCAAAAGGTTTTTTATATGAAACATCGCTTCTGGTTATCAAATATCCTGACAGAACGATTAAGATAATAAAAGTAACAACTAAAAGATATGGAAATGATTCAAGGAAAGCGAAAAGGCCGAACTTGCCAAAACTCAAGTATTTAAGATTGTCTGTTTCTTTTAAATAGAAAAGGATCAAATTGAATAAAAGAATCGACAAGAGGACCGAAAAGGCGAAGGCCGTTCCCAGTCCGAGCTTCTCGGCGATAAAGACATATTTCGACCTGATTTTAACCTGGCCGGTCTTTATCTTTCCCATTATTGAATTTTCCAATTTATCTTCCATGTCTTTTATTTATTTCTTCCAAATTATCTTTGATAAGATTCTTCCCTCTTAATATTAATGTTCCGACTGTATTTTTAGGTATCCTCAGAACATCGCTTATTTCTTCATATGACATTTCTTCAAGATAGAATAATACAATTGGCTCCCTGTATTTCGTCTTCAAGCAACTCATAGCCTTTTCAATATCGTTCTTTAAAAACTTGCGATCGGCCTCTCCTTTTATATCAGCTTTTTCATCTATCAATTTGTACTCAATGTCATCCAAAGAAATCCTATTGCCTTTTCTTTTCTTTAAATGATTAATTGCTTCATTATGGGCAATTCTGTATATCCATGAAGAAAACTTTTTCTTTATATCAAAGCCGTACAGGTTCTTGTACGCTTTGATGAAGACCACCTGAAGAATGTCTTCTATATCATCTTGATTGGCGATGAATTTGCGCAAATAACGGGAAAGCTTAACTTCGTATCTTTTGATGATTTCCCGGTATAAGTCCTTATCGCCCTCTAGAATAGCAATGATTATCTGTTCGTCGCTTGATTGTTCCATGGGTTATGCTTCCATAATATCATATATTCATACAATCAGAAACGAATCTTTATTTCAAAAAGAAGACCGGCTTATTCGGCCGGTTTCTCTTTCATTCCCCTGAATTCTCCCATAAACCCTTTGCCATTCTTCAACATATTCACCTGTCTTTCTTTCATTTTGTCGAACTGGTCTTGGGTGGTAGCATTAATCCTCGCTATTTCTTGCTGTTTCCAAGAATCAAGAGTCATGTTTTCCCATTTGGTCAATTCTGCCGCTCTTTTCGTTTCCGCTTCGGTTTCCTTGGCCGCAATCTGAGTCTTTTGCTCGTCGGTCAAAGTTATGCCGAATCTCTCTTCAAACTGCTCTACTTTATTTGAAGCGTTAGCTATGATACCCGAAGAAGCAGCTAAAGCGCTTGCTATTCCGAAGCCAGAGATTATTAAAGCTGATAACACTGAAAAAACCAATACTTGTTTTTTGTTCATATTTTTATTTATTTTTATTATCAGAGGTCCTCTATCTATAATTACAATCCCTGTCATTTTTTATTTCAAAACAAAAGAGCCGACGAATCGGCCCTTTCTCTAATTCTCTTATTTGTCTTTCTTTTCTTCACATCCGCATCCACACATACAGTGTCCTGATTTCTTGCAAATCATTGAAATTCCGACAACCACTAAAAGAGCGGGCCAGATGATTTCCCATGTACCAGAAGCAATAAATCCCATGTTCTGCAAAAGGAAAACCAATCCGATTACAACTAAAGCTATTCCGAAAATCATATTGTTATATATAAATATTGAATGATAACGACCTTTTCACCATTATACCAAAATAGACCTTTGCCAACAAGCAGTTTGACAATATTTTCATATTAGTTTATTATAATTTTGTCCTTTGGATAAGGACGGAGATGAGACATGTCGTTGTTCATATCGTTAATGCTTGCAGGCATAGTCTTCGTTATTTGTTCATTCATTGACGGAGACAAGTTAAAAGAACTCTACAAGTGTAATATCTTGTTTGGTGTAGTGGCTTTCTTGCTGTCCTTTTTCATCTGCCCGATGGCGGCAATTGCGTTCTTAATGGCCGCAATACTGACCGAAGCGTTGCATCGGACTAAAATAACGGACAGTGTCCCTACTACAGTTTTAGTTTTAATTGTTTCGGCCATTGTTCTGATAGTAATTTTCTGCGCTTTTGTTCCAGCACTCTATTCAGTGCCTCACACCAACAGCAGAGAATTGACAAAGGAACAACAATTGGTGGCCATAGGAGAAAATGTTCGTTTTGCCGGAAGAACTGTCTTCTTGACACCGAACATCAAACAGGAAGACTACTACGACTACCGTTACACGGAAGGTGCCGGCTACAGAAATAGTAGAATTTCAAAGTTTTCTCCCTACATCGAAGAAAACAGTACCTTAAAAGATACTGGGCGGATGCTCTTTTATCAAAGATATGAGACTTACCAAGCTCAAAGTACCTGGGATCAAATCTGGGAATTCCTTTATAATCCCAAAGGTAAGATTGCTCAAGGGAGCGAAGAGGTTGAAATCTACGTACCTAATGGTACGGTGGACAAAACCATAGGGATATAACTCGGTTGAGGCGAGGGTTATATAATAAAAAGCCTCTTTTTTTATATAAAAATTGAAGCAAGCATCTTCTCTTTTTTGTAAAATATGTTAATATGTTTTGGGCGTTAGTGCCCTATTTATTTATGGAAAAATTCATCGTTAAAAAATCTTCAGCCGGCTTGGGACTCTATGCAAAAACTCCCCTCAAAAAGGGAGAGTTTGTTATTGAATACACGGGAAAGCTGTTGAATGTGGAAGAAGCGAATAACAAAGCGGGAAAATACCTTTTTGAAATTAATTCCAAGTGGACGATTGACGGAAGCGAAAGAAGTAATGTCGCGAGGTACATCAACCATTCTTGTCGCCCCAATTGCGAGGCATATATTATAGGCAAGAGAGTGAAGATAAGGACGATAAAGAATATTAAAATAGGAGAAGAGTTTTCATATGACTACGGCAAAGATTATTTCGATGAGCATATAAAACCTTTTGGATGCAAGTGCGGAAAATGCTGCAAATGATTCAATTGTGATTTTCGTTCATTTTATCCCACTCCCATTTTCTATCCTTGTTTGCTTCAATCTTCTTGATTATTGATTGCTCTATATCTATGTCGAAGATGCCGCAAAGATGCAATATGCGTTGAACGGCATCTCCTAATTCCTCTTCAAATCCATCCTTTCCATTCATGTTTTTGTGTCTATAAGCTTCAAAGGCTTCGGAAATCTCGGAATGAATAAGGGCTATCTTTTCAGCAACGTTTATATCCTCCGGTTTTGTTCCGAATCCCTTCTTTTCCGCCTGTTGCATGATTTCTTGAGTAAGTTGTGATAAGCTCATATAATTTATTCATTGACTAAATCAACTCTTTTCGCAGTAACTTCGTCTTTGATTATTTCTATCAAAATACGCTCAGGGCGTTTGCATCCTTCCGGAAAAGTATAAATGTAAATTATTTTAAAGAGAAGGAGGAGGGGTTTCGTTCGGTTGCTGAGGAGGAGGAACGTTTTCCACTAATGGCTGCTGAGGCGCCAACTGAACCTGTGGCATGGGATTATTATTATTTCCAGGCAAAGAAGGTTCTACATATTGGCCGGGTGGCGGACTGGATAAACAATTTTCTCCTTGGCAAGTTTGAAGAGGAGCCATATTCTGTTGCATTTGTTGGCATTCTTCCGGAGTTTTGCATCCTCCCTGAACTTCAACGCGCTGCCCTCCTTCAAAACCGGGGGCTCCCTGTTGTCCACCAGAAGTACCGGGTGCAAATTGCTGACCTCCGCCGGAGTTCTTGCAATCGGCATCCTTGCACTCTTTAGGGCCGGATTGTTGCGGCATCATTTGATTGCCCGGATTCATTTCTCCTGGACCGGGTGCAAATTGCTGACCTCCGCCGGAATTTTTGCAATCGGCATCCTTGCACTCTTTAGGGCCGGATTGTTGCGGCATCATTTGATTGCCCGGATTCATTTCTCCTGGACCGGACTGAAATTTCTGGCATTCATCGGAATGTGACTCACAGTATGATTTGCATTCTTCTGGAGTCTTGCATCCTCCGGGTCCGGACTGTTGCGGCATCATTTGATTGCCCGGATTCATTTCTCCCGGACCGGACTGAAATTTCTGGCATTCATCGGGGTTGGATTCGCAATATAATTTACACTCCTCGGCGTTCTTACATCCACCAGGGCCAGTTTGCCCGGCAGGAGGAATCATTCCACCCGACCCCGGCTCGCCTTTTACACCGGGGCCCATTGATCCAAAACATATTTGCATTTTGTCTCCGATATCTTTCGGAGGCATGGCCGCACCGCTTTTGAATTTCTCCATCAAATCCGACCCGACCTGCGAATTGAGACAATCTATCACAGCCTGAGGTGCTTGGTCTAAAGATTCTTTAAACCTTTGCTTGCCTTCTTCTATTTTTTTCAAATCTTCTTCCGAAATCATTCCATTGTCTTTGGCAAAGTTAAAACACGTTTCTTGATTATCTGGATTATTACAAAAAGCGTCGCATTCATCTTTACCCTTGCATCCTCCCGGACCCTTGCCGCCCGTCTTGCGAGCCATCGCCGCTTCTTCAGAGTTCATAAACCCGGCAGCTTCGGAGAAATTAAGACACTCCTCAAAATGGTCTTCTTGAGAACAATATGTATCGCATTCATCTTTACCTTTGCAGTTGGGTGGCTTTACTCCTTTTTTAAGAGCCGATAGCATTTTCTGAGAATCCTCTTTTTCTTTTTCGCTCATAAACCCGACTTCCATGGCAAAACTAATGCATGTTTCCATGTTGTCCGGACTGTTACAATATGTATCACAGGCCTCTTTGCCTTTGCAGGGAAGCGGTTTTACCCCTCTCTTAAGGGCCGCTAACATCTTCTGAGAATCTTCCAGTTCTTTGCCTTGGATAAATCCCGCCGCTATGCCGAAATTAATACATTCTTCCATGTGGCTTGAATCTTCACAATATGTATCGCATTCTTTTTTATTCTTGCAAGCAGGCGGCTTTACCCCTTTATCCAAAGCTGTCTGAATTTTTTTAGCCTCTTCCAAATCTTTCGCAGACATTAAATTGTTCTTCTCGGCAAAAGCGATACATTCATTGATATGAGCTATGTCATCACAATAAACGCTGCATTCATCTTTGCCCTTGCATCCTCCCGGGCCGACGGCCCCGGTGGACATAAAGCTTTTTGCCATCTTGATTTCTTCTTCGGACATTAAATTGTTCTTCTCGGCAAAAGCAATGCAGGCAGTGCCATTTTCCGTCTTATCGCAATAAGAAGAACAGGATGCTTTATCCTTGCAATTTCCCAATTCTTTAATCGGATATTTGATGTTTGAAAGAACTTCCCCGGTTTGAGCAAAAGCTCCGGCAGGCAGAATAAAAAAACCTATTGCAAGACACGAAACAATGAAACCGCCGATAAGATGTTTTGATTTTATCATAATATTTATTTAAAAGGATTTATTTTAATATCGTCAAAAGCATTGGCTTTGTCAGCCGGGTTGATGTCCGGCTTACCTTCCAATGGATTTGTATTTATTGATGGCAAAGCACCCTTGGTCGCATCTTCAATTATCTTATCCGCTGCTTCGCCGGCATTGTTCAAGTTTTCCGTTCCCGACGGAAGCGTCTTGGATTTATTCCATACGTATACTCCGACAATCAAACCGATTAATAAAACTGCTGCGATTATTGCAAATATTATTTTTTTAGACATATTTTTGTATTTAAAAACGCCTCAAAAGAGCCGTTATCGTTAACTGTTAAATTATTATTAATCACTGTCATTGCTTTAATTATAAACCTTAAAAATAATAAATCAAGGTTAATGCTTCATCGAGCCAAACAAAAAGCCGACTTTCGTCGACTCCTTGCTAATCCTCCAAGTCCAATATTTTATCAATCCGTATTTTTTCTATAAAATCAGGGACGTGACTCACAATAATCATCGCTCCGTCATATTTATTCAACGCCTCGGCGATAACAGGAATATGCCGGAAGTTTATATGATTCGTCGGCTCATCAAGAATAAGAAGGCCCGGCTCTTGCAAAACCAATCTGGCAAAAGCAACCAGTCCTTTTTGTCCTTCCGATAAGTTTCCTATTTTTGAATTCATCAAATCTCCGGCAATAAGAAAACCGGCCGCTATTTTCCTCATCGCTTCTTCAGAATGTTTTTCCGACACTCTTGAAAGAGACTTATAAACCGTGTCTTCGAAATTAAGAGTTGAAAAATCCTGACGATAATAACCAATACGTGTATTGGAGTCAATTATCGCCCCATTGGTTTCTTTTTTAACAATAGATTCCAAAAGGGTGCTTTTCCCGATTCCATTGGGTCCTTTGATTAAAAGATGTTCGTTTCTCCTGAGTTCTATATTCACCTTCTTTTCAACCGATTTATTCTTTTTCATCGTCTTAAAAGAAGATATGTGGACGATTTCTCCTTTAATATCTTTCTGTGAAGGAATGACAAAAGAACGAATAGTTTTGTCTTCTCTCCTTGTTTCTATTTTTTCCGCTTCGGCCGCTTCGGCTTTTTCTCTCATTTTCTTGGCGACAAAACGCAAATTACCTCCTTTATTGGCAAAATAATTGGCCTTGTCTTTGTTTTCTTGAATCTCTTTTTTAAGTCGGGCATTCTCCCTGTTTTCTTTTTCTTGACGAGCGACAATCTGCTCTCTCAAATCAAAATAGTTGCCGGTATATTGCTCCACCTGTCTGGTAAAGACATCCAAATACAAAACTCCATCGGTAAAGCTGTTTAAGAAATCCGCGTCGTGAGAAATAACAATACAAGTTTTCTCATATCCGATTAAGAATTTAGTGAGGTGTTCTATCCCTGCTTTATCCAAATTATTCGTCGGCTCGTCTAATAAAAGCAAATCCGGATTCTGGATAAGGGCTGAAGCCAAGAGAAGTCGGGCCTGCTGTCCTCCGGAAAAAGATTTGATTATCTTTTCGTGAGGAGCTTCGAGATGAACGATTTCCAAAATATCGTCTATTTTGGGATCAATATCATAGACCTTCTTATCCGAACACTTTGATAAAGCTTTTTCAAAGAATTCCCTGACAGTCAAATCGAGTTCGTCCCGAGGAATCACCTGACGAGAAACGGCAATGGAAATTCCTTCGACGATATTGACCGTTCCTTCTTCGGGAAAAATATCTCTACTGATAAGGGAAAATATCGTACTTTTGCCGGCTCCGTTTTGTCCCATAATAGTTGTTTTCGTCCCCCGATGGACGGAAAAATTAACCTCTTTTAAAAGAGGCCTTTCTTCAGCATATCCAAATGATACCTTGCTGAATCTAAGGATTGATTCGTTTTTAGTCATAGTTATAAATTTAAAAATAAAGTTTTGCCGATTCACATATCAGCAATAATGGAAACATAGATAGTTCTAAAGAAAAAATGATTTCGCTAAATCCAAAAGAGCGGCCGGACATATTCCCTTCCGCCGGATAAAGATGAAACTATTAATATTTTTTCTTTGTTAGACATATACAAGGTATAGCATAAATAAAAAATATGTAAAGCGAGCTATGCTGAAAATATCTCGTCCAGCAGTTCATCCACCCCGATTTTCTTCTTGGCTGAATAAGGAACAATTTTGTGGTTTCCGATAAGTTCTTTGATAGTTTTGAATTGTTCTTCGTATTTAGATGACTTTATCTTGTCTATTTTGTTCGCCACCACAATCACATCTTTGCTGTGGTCTTCCAAAGCATACAACATTTCCAGATCGTCTTTGGTCGGACCGACTTCGGCATCGATTATCAAAACAACCTTCTGCTCATAATTGGAAACAAAGAAATACCAATTAACCATGCCTTTAAGGCTTTTCTTCAGCTTGTCCGGGACTTTGGCATAGCCATAGCCGGGCAAATCGACAAAATAAAGAGAATCATTAATCAAAAATATGTTTATCTTCTGAGTGCGTCCGGGAAAAGCACTGGTCTTGGCCAAATCGTTCTGATTAACCAAAGAATTAATGACACTGGACTTCCCTGCATTTGAACGGCCGATAAAAGCAACCTGGGGAATACCATTCTCAAGCGCACTGTCATTACCAAGCACTCCTTTTATAAATTGTGCTGTCTTTATCTTCATATGTAATATCGTGAACAAAAACCAGATACCTTAATAGCATCGGTTAACTTCCTCTTAAGTACAAACAGCCAAACTACTTCTTCTTGTCTTTCTTCGGCTTTTTTGTTTCCTTTTTTCTGGAATTGTTTCCTTTTGCCATATCTTTATAATTTATTATATATAAAGCATACCATTGTATTTATTTTTAGACAATCAAGTGACCTCCTCCCCGCCCTCCGCTCCGCTTCGAGCGGGGCTTCCTTGGGTGGTGAATGGAATACAACTTAGCTATTCCTCTAATCCGTCGAATAGGCTGATCGTCCGGACCTTGTCGTGCTTGAACTGCCAGTCGATATATCTGGTGATTTGGGCCTCGTTCAGTCCCACAGTTGATGAAAAATACCCGACACTCCAGATGCCGTCTTTCTCGAGGTAGATATCCCGAATAAATTTGAATTCTTTCCGTAAACAACGGCTGGAATTGGCTTTCAGTTTTGAGACGGCATCCGACACCGCGATATTCGGAGGAATCTCGATTTGGAGATGTACATGGTTCTGACCCGTGTTCGCGTTCAGAAGATGGAGTGTCGGATATTTCTTCGTCGTCTCCCTGAAACTCCTGAGTAGCACGGGCTTAACGTATGCTTGGAGGATATTCCTCCGGCCACGAACGGTCCAAACGATGTGATACTGATGCTGATATGTGGAGTGGTTTAAGTGTTGTATTCTCATTCAACTAGCTTAACACAATGCAGGGCATTGTGTTAAGAGAAGCAACATTCCACCCCGCCCTCCGGCGGGCTAGCAAGCTTTGAAATCGCCATCGCCTCTAAGCGGGGTTGCCTGTAAGAAGAAAACCGACCACTAAGGTCGGCTTTCAATTTACTTCTTCGCTTTTTTCTTTTTGATTTCTTTTTTGACTGCAACCTTTTTGGGTTTAACTGCCTTTGCTTTTTCTTTAACCACCTCTTTTACAATCTCTTTCTTTTCTTCTTTTACCGGAGTAACGGGAACCAAGGCCTTGATAATTCTATCGAGTTTAGCATTCAATACATCAAACTGTTCTTTGTATCCTTTTTCAGGTGCCTTGACCGGAGCACTGCTTCCCTTGTCAAAACATTCATTGCAATAAACTGGTTTTTCACCGGTCGGTCTGAAAGGAAGCTCGAATCTTCTTCCGCAAGTGGCACAAGTCGCATCAAACATCCTTTTATCCTGGAATCTCGGTCTTTCACGACCTCCTCTTTCCGGCCTGTCGGAAGAACCGCCATGAGATGTAAAGCACTGGCTGCAATAAACCGGCTTATCTCCAGTCGGTTTAAATGGGACTTCGCACCTTTTGCCGCAATCGCTGCAAGTTGCTTCATGCATTTGAGGCCTTTCCCTGTCTCTGTCGCCAAAACTCCTTCTTCCGCCGTCACCCCTCTTGAAATCTCTTTCTCTGGGACCGTGCTCATTCCTCTTATTGTCGAAAATGTTGTTAAAGTTTTTCATATTTTTATATATTAACCTGTGGGGCCATTATAGGGTATATATAGATATAAAGCAAACAAACTCTTAAAAACGGCTGTTCAGGGCTATTGATTTGGAAACAATAGACACAGCGAATATTTTAATCATGTCTCCGATTAAAAAAGGAAAAGCTCCCATCAAATAAAGACTGTAAAAACTGAGAGAATGTCCGCTGATGGATTTTGTCCAAAAATACAACCACAGCAATCCTATTCCGTAGATGATTATAAAGTTGGCAAAAAACATTAATCCCAAAAGCTTGATAAAGCTTCTTTTCTTTATATATTCATCAATAATATAACCGATAAAGAACGCTGCGACGATAAATCCGACGATATAACCCATAGTCGGACCGAATAAGAAAGACGGGCCGCCTGAAAAACCGGCAAACCAAGGAATACCCATGAATCCCAATCCGGCATAGATAACCTGGCTTATCCCTCCCCAATTCTTGCCGAGAAGAATCGCTGAAAGCAATACTGCGAAAGTCTGCATGGTAATGGGAACGGGCGTCCCAGCTAGATGGAAACTGATTTGTGCCGAGAGTCCGGTCAAACAGGCAACGGCCAAAGCCAAGGCCAGCTTTTTTGAAAAAGATAGAGAATCTCTCCAGTCAAAAGCAATGTATTTCATTTGATCGAAGATATTCAATCCTAATGTTTGTGTTTGCATATTTTATTATTTATCAACTTCCTTTAACCATTTTTTAATAATACCTGCAGTGGCTTTCGGTTTTTCTAATGGTACGAGGTGCCCGCATTTTTTCATAATTTCCAATTTGGCATCAAACAATTGGCCGACCAATTCTCGAATAGGTCCCAGCGGAGAAACCTCATCTGATTCTCCGGCAATTACCAAAGATTCTTTCTTTATCTTCTTTCCCACCGGAATCAAGCTGAATTTATAAAATTCATCGAATATTTCAATATTGACTTGCGGACTTAATTTTTTAATCTCTTTGATATCCCTGGCTATTATTTCTTTGTGTATTTTAGAACTGCCTGATTTAAAAATAACCTTGTTGCCCCACTTTTTACCGAATCCGTTGGAAAGCATTATCTTCTGCAAATATTCTGGCAAAATACCCGTGATTCCGTAATAGGCGGAAATGACCCTGTTGAGCATTCCGTCAACTTTTAAGACCGGAGTGATAAGGATGAGTTTTTCAACTTTCTTAGGATAACGATTGGTAAAGACCAAAGCGACCCTTGAACCGAAAGAGTGTCCGATAATGATGGCTTTATCTATGGACAAGCTTTTTAAAAATTCATTGAGCCAATCGCTGTAATTCTTCAAGTTGTGTTTTTTCTCTAAAGAATCCGATAATCCGCAAGCGGGCAAATCGGGTATTATTAATCTGCAATTACCCATGCAATCGGCCAACCCGACTAATCCCATGTGATTGCCGGGAAAGCCGTGCAATAAAATCACGGGAACGGAATTAACATTATTGTCCAGATAAAAGATTTTCCTATTATTGATTTCAATTATATTCTTTTTAAATATCATATAGAGAATATGTATAAGAACCTCTCCCATTCATCAATAGATCTTTCGGCCAGTTCAATTACATCAATCAAAGTTCCAAATTCCTCGACATCTATCCCGAACCTGTTTTGTTTCTTAATGGGGTCGTAATAGGAGATTATCGGAGTCTTCAAGCCGTGAATATTATGCTCGACCAAATGATTCTGCGGTTCGTATTTGTCTATATTCTTGTGCTTCTGCTTATTGGCCATATCTTTGCAAAGAGAAAGCCAAGGACTCTTGGAAACAAAAATGTCTATATCTCTCCTTAAGTAACGGCTTTCAACCAGCCAATCTCTCAAGTGGTAGCATTGGATAAAAAAAGAAGTGAAGGCATCAACGGCATTCTTGAAATTATCATCCGAAGCAACCGAAAAACGATCGATTTCTTCTTTCAACCTTTTTATCCTGTCTAATTGTTCCTGATATGGGAAAACGTATTTCATATTACATCAGAGTGCTGACAAACGTTCCGATGTAGTACGGCCAGAGGACAACGGCCCATACACCTTGCCAGAAAGACAGGTGCAAAAAGCCTATCGTGAACAACCAGCCGGCGAACCAGGAAAAAGCGGTAAAGCTTTCATTTTTTATTTTTATTTCGTTCATGCTTTGATTATACCACAAACAGAAAACCGACAAAAGTCGGATATCAAAAGCTCCGACATATTAGATTATCTTTATTTGGTCTTTAATAAATGCAACTGGAGGCGCACTGGCTAGATCACCATTCTTATTTAGCAGAGTTTATTGTGATATTTCCGTCACTGTAAGCATGCAAATAGTCAAATTCTGCATCATTATCGGCAACTAAAACAACTTTATATGTTCCAGTAGTAATATTTCGAGGAATTACACAAGACATATTTTCTTTTAAGAAAAAGGTAAATGTTTCATGGCTTGCTAATGTTGAGCCAATATTACACATACCGCCATCAGGGAAAGCTAAATAAACAGATACGTGACCGCTTAAATTTGATTTCCAGGTGACCGTCTGCATTTGTTCGAAATACCATTTTTCGCCTCCGACAGGAGAAGTAAGTTTTATGTACGGCTTTACAGTGTCAATATTTTTAACAATACTAAAATAATTATCACTGTAATCGTCTATATGAACATTATTGTTAGACCATATATGAATTTTGTACTTTGAATAATCAACACCCATTGGAAGTCCGTCAATTTTCCATTCATAAATTCCATGCGAAATCGGAGTTCTGTTTAAATCAAGCAACCAGCCGATGCAATTATTTCCTCCTTTGACGCAATCCTCATTCACAAGTTCAATATCTATATTACCGCTTGTTTCAGATGAGCTCCATATAATTCTGTAGGTTTTACCAAGCTCAAGTTGTTCTCCTCCGTTCGGAGAACTAAGTGAAAGTCGGGATAAATAACTTTCTCCTGACTGATAAACATCAAGATAAAAACACTGATTTGCTTCAATTTTTACTTTTTCAGAACTTGGCGTGTAATAAATCTTTTCTGAAATTCCTCCCGTGCTGGAAAAACTGAAATCTTTGGTTTTTTGAAAATTACCATTTTTGTATTCGTACAAAGAAAATTCGGGATACTTGCAAACACAGTCGGAACAAGAGCTAATGTCTGTTTTAACATCCAAAATCATTTCTTTTCCGGGCACCACTCCATAATATTTGGCACGCGGACAATCTCCAAAAACAAACCAATTTTGAAGTTCTGACAATTGTCCAGTAGCTTTATATCTGTTTCCGCCAGCATCATGGCAAAAAGAAACGTCGGCATTATATGGAGTCAATTGTCTTAACCCCTCTTCATCAATGCTTTTTTCCAACTGTAAAGCGGGCTGCTGCCTCACAATTCCGTCAGCTTCCAAAACATTTATTGTAAACAAAACATTTGATGTTCCGCCAGAAGTAATGACAAAAGATTTTTCATTTTCCGGAACAACGAAAATGACTTTCTGATCTTGATAAGAAGTGTTATTTTCCATCATGCATCCTCCGGAACCGGGGAAATGGAATTGGTCGGTGTTGGGAGAAAACATGTCTCCTTCTTCATTAATCACTCTTCTTATATTAAGATTGGCACATTCGTACTTATTCTGGGCATTCGTTATCTTAAAGGTTAAAGTCAAAGCATTCACCTCTTCACCTGAACTGTAATAATCCACAGATGACTTCTTGAGTCTTTCCGGAGCCAAAGTCTTTCCAAGAGATATCCCTGTTAAAAAGAAATCTATCCCGTCCTCTTTCCAAGAGATGGCGTAAGGATAGGAAAACTGCTTATTTATTTGACTTAAACCGCTTCCCGAACCGTCCCCGTCTGTCAAAACGAATGTCTTGAAAATATTATCAAGAAAATCCGTCTTCTTGCTTTGCCTGAGTAAGATAATATCTCTTCCTCCCTTATTTTTGGCCGCCAACAATCGATACAAATCTTCATTAATGTTTTCAATTCCGACAACTTCTTTATTCCCGGACATATAGGATTTGAAATTTACTCCGATAGTAACGTTCCAATTGGGATAATTTTCCGAAAGCCAGTTTTCATCAACCACTTCGATTCGAATATATGAACGGTCATCGTCTGAATCTTTATCATAAATAATAATCGGCGATTCTTCCGTCGAATTTCCTCCGGACATTTCCGATCCGACAGGATATTTGAATTCATATCCATATTTTGTATTTTGATAGGTTATCAAACTTTCCGATTCTGGCAATTCTTCGTTTATTTTTAATGAATTAGTGTTTATCCAATTAAGCTTCCAAGCTGTAAGACCAAAAATCACCAATAAGATGAAAATGACTGATAAAATCAAATATATTGTTTTTTTATTCATATTTATTAAATCAAAATCTAATATCTATATGATAACACAAACAAAAACCGACGAAAAGACGGACTGACTACCTTGAAGGTATCCTGTCTTTCAGAACCCCCGCTGGTTGGCTCCGGTGGTTATTAGTAGTTCGAACATGTATTATTGAACAAAGACCAATTGAACGTAATTCATTGGCTCGGTAAATGGAGCGAACTTGGTACCTTTTTATTATTAGCTAATTGATTTTTTAATCTCATCAATAATTGCCTTTCTAACTTTATCTTCTACGATACGCTCAGTTGGTGGCCATTCATAGTGTTGCCCAAAAAATGAATCAACAAATTCAAGACCCGCAAATGTAACCTCATGGTCATATCTCGGTCTAAATTGCCAATGAAGATGAGGAGTTGGTGGAATATTTTGGTAGGCCAAATTCATCAAGCAGTTCCAGTTAAACATTGTAGCGTTAAACGCATTTCGAAGAGCATTTTCAAGCTTCTTAACTAGCTGAAGAAAATCAATAATTTCGTCGTTTGTCAGGTCTGCCAAATCACCGCAATCCCGTCTTTTTAAAGACACTGCACAATATCCAAGATATGTTTGATTCGGCAAAAGAATTACTCGCCAATACGTAGTTTCAAATATTTCATCACCCTTACTATTAGTTTGCGTCATGGTTTAATATTTTTTATTTAATTGCTTAATGAAAGTTTAACACAAAATTTAACCCCAATCTATAGTACGAACTTGACATTATTTTTAATAAGGGTATATTTAAAGTATATCCATCGAAAAATATGAATGGATTAAAACTATGAGCAATTTTTATTCCCCGTCATTTTTTAAAGCGATTGGCCATCCGGTCAGGCAGCAGATACTTGAAGAGCTTCAGAAAAGCGGCGAATTGAACGTTGCCGACATTGTTAAAAAGCTCGGATTATCTCAACCCACCATCTCCCATCATTTAGCCATACTCAAAGATGCGGGAGTAATCAAATTAAGAACAAAAGGAACCAATTCCATCTATAGTGTTTATAGTGAAAATGCTTGTGAATGTTGCTGTGGACTAGAAAAGTTTTTTAAGAAGTAGTTCTTTTTTTACCTTAATATATCGAAATATTTCGATGTAGTATTAACCCCAAGCGCTGGAGGCAAAGGTCGAAGACATTATTAATCAAGTATAACAATATGGAAACAAACAAAAATTGTAATTGCAAGTGTAACCTATCGGAGTGCAACATGGACATGACGGTAAAAGAATGCTTGGAAAAATTAGGAATAGATCCTGCTGCAGCGGAAACATTCCTTAAAAATTGTTGCAAAGACTGTTGCAAAGAATAGTTGGTTAAATAAGACCGCCCTATCAAAAAGGCGGTTTTATTTACATCTACACAATTTTCTAAAAATTACCCAGCAATTTTTTTTATACAATAATATATGAACTCATCTGATTCTGCTAAACCGTCCATTAGAGATGCTGTCCAATTATTTTTACCCATATTCAATCTTTTTGAAGAAGCATCGTCACGAAGCTTTATTTTAATTTTATTAAACAAAATACTATATATTGGTAAACTTTCCTCTCTTTTATAAGTATTAACTATGCTGTCTTTTATCGATGAAATTTCGCTATTAGAATTTTTAGCATATCTTTCTAGGAGATTTAAATTTAAAAAATGTTTCGTAATTATTTTACAAAAATCTTGATTAAAATTTTTACTAAAATTTAGATAAAAAATTGACGAAAATAAATCTCCCCCGTTGAATTCTATTCTACAAAAAAGGAATATTTCTACTCTGTCAATCGGATCAAAGTAGAAATTTATAAATTCTCGAGAAATTCCTGAACTGTCCCATTTTTCTCCTTTTTTATTATTACAATCAGAACAACAAGGAATTAAATTTAATGAAAATATAGAAAATTCTGGAAATAATTTTTTGGGCAGATAATGATCAAAAGGTGAAATGGGACTAATGCCACAATACTGACATCTGCTTAAATTATTAAACTGCCTAATCTCTGCTTTAAGTTTATCGCACACCCCTGTTTCTATAGTATAACACGACTTTAGAGCTTTGATTTCATCAATACTCCATCTCTCAACTGACAACAATTCTAGTTTATTTTTTTTATCTACATAATCATTATAACGATTAATTACTTTTTTCTTTGCGTCGAATAGAACCGTTTTTGACGGTTGTTTTTTTATTGCGATTATTTCTTCAAAAATATCGCTGTTGTTAATTGTTGGTATCTTTAAGTTTTTCATTCTTAGAATCAGCCAGAGCCTGCAAATATAACTTAGCATTAAAACTTAATTCACTATCAAATAAATCTAAAATCTGCTGATAACTATATTTTTCTAATAATTTTTTAAAAATATTTTTATAGCTAGATATACTATAGTCTGTTTCAAAAATTTCGTTAGTTATCATAGATAAATTTTCACCAAAACTTTCAACACTTAGTTTATTAACGATGGGCTCTGATCCTTCTTTTTTTAAAACATGTATGTATTTTGATGGAATTTCCTGTATTACAATTGGTGAATGAGTAGAAATAATCGCATAAGAATCAAAATGGATCAATATTGCATTTAACATCCTTGTAAAATTTGATATAGCGTTAGGGTGTAGGTGTACCTCTGGCTCATCAACTAAAAGCAATGATTGCTCTCGGATATAAGCCACAATATTAGTAAAAATATTAAGCATTATGGCCTCACCCGAGCTTGCTTTCTCAAAAATTTCGTAACAATTTTCGCTATTAAAATTTTCTATCTCTAAGAGTTTTCCCATTACCTCACTCCAAATTTTTACCCTTTGGCTTTGTTCGATAATTAAAACAGCATTGGAAAATTTTTCCTTTAATTCGTCTCTATTTATAATTCTTTCTAATTTAGACTCATTAGATTTTTTTTCTGATGTCCTCATTCCTAAAAATAAATAACTAAATACCGCATCTTTTTTATTTGGTATTTCAAATTTATCAAAAACACTATAAGAAATAGCTATTATCTTGCTAAAGTAGGGCTTTGGCTCAAAATAGCCAAAATTTTCTTTGTCATTTAGTAAACCACTTAACGCATTCGCTAGTTTAGCAAGTATACTTGTCTTGCCTGTTCCATTTTTACCAATCAAGACGTTAATCCTATAAGGAATTTTATTTTTACTAAAATCAAAATTTATTTTATGTTCACGGTTGAATCCTTCAATTCTTGTTACAAAAGAAAATTTTGTTCTCTGTTCAAAATCTTTATAATCTTTTTGAAACAATTTTCCAGCCTCATTAAGTGCTTTTTCTGACTCACTAAAACGCATAAGGGAAATCTTCCACCCAGGATCTAGTAAAAATTCTTTATAAAATTTTTCGCCCTTAAAAACGGCGTCGTTAAGCACATCTAGGATAAGCTCATACTCTTCTATGGGCAGATTTTTTATTTTATCATAATATTCCATTGTACCGCCAAGTGAGACATAGTCATTCGGTAGTCTTTCGATATTATTACTAATTAAGGTTATTTGTTTATTTTTTTGTAAAATTTTTACCGGACCCAATTCAATTATTTTTTTATCTTTTTTAAAATAAAAAGCATTAAATGTAGTTTTCCACGTAAAATCATCCCAATTATCCATTATTAAGTATAAGCATGGGCAAAATGTTTCCTCAGAAAACATGGGGGGATATTTCTTGTATTTATCAGTGTAAATTTTTATTTTCGGATGATAATTAATGTTCCGATAGTCAAAAAGTGGTCTTCCGGCTAGAGTGCTTTTTTCGTAAATCTCATATCCTAAATCTTTTAATAATTTGTTAAATTCTTCTTTTAGATATAAAGCTTTATCTAAATCATCTATGACGGTTGGGTGCAATGAGAGACAAAGAAATTTTAATAAAATATCATTATCGCAATTCAATAAATCAAATCTTTTATCAGTAAAAATCCAGTCATCGTCCCAATCACCTGGATTATTTATTCTGTGCTGATATATATCTCCGGATGCATCCTTGTGTCTTTCGTCATACGATGGAAGCTTTGATAAGTCAAATAATCTACTTAAAAATCCTATATCGTTTAAATTACCATACCAAACAGTATTAGAAATTTTAAAAATATCGAAAATGTTTTGCCTAACTACTTGATTTATTTTTTTCATCTACTTGTCTCTTAACACTGTAATTTATAAATTAAAACACCTCAAAAGAGGTGCCCTGATTGGCTAATCGATTTTAATTATTCGGCCATTTTCGGTTTTCCAATACTTTTTCATATATTGGCTCCCCTCTCCAGAGTTAATTATAACGCTTGAAAACTGGACATATATAGCAACTTTGAAAGAAAAATTGATTGATCTTAATAAGTTGTCTGTATTAATGTAATACTCAAAACCCTAATAACTTTGTTAGCTTTGTTATGCTTATTGCTATCTGTGTAATACCTGCACCAACCATTACTAATGTCTGAATCTTTTTAAGCTTAGATTCTTGATCTTTTGCCGCTAAGACTTCTTCGACTATCTTATGTATCTCTGTTGCTTTAGGATGATCGCTGGGAATACTTTGGGCAACTTCTTTAACTGCATCATTAATCTCATTACCAACCACAACCTTAACGCCAATTCCTGGCACAGTAGGCATAGGAACATGCATGCCAACGATATCATTGGGGCCGACTGTCCCTCCAATTTGTAAACCAGTTATTTTGCGTTGATTGTTTTGATTAGTATCCATAATTTTTATATTAACTTACTAAAATTTCTATATAAACAGAATACCATAAAATACAAAGAAAAGATATCAAGAGCAATATGACAAAAGTCGAAAAAGATATCCATATAAATTAATGACTAAAAAGCTTGTTGTTATAATGATATTTACCTGGGCAAGCATTTACCGTTAAGCCTAAAAATGAAGACTTTTGTCTACTTATTTCAACTATTTGAAATAAGCAAAAGGGGGAAAAGTCGAAAAAATCCTAAATATAAACTAATGACTAAAAAGCTTGTTGTTATAATGATATTCACCTAAATATGAACAGTAAAATGACTGTCCAAAAAGGGACTTTTCACTAGTGTTTTAATGTTATTGATTAAATGATAATGGATTCAAAAGGTCAAAAACCTTTTTCTAATAATTCTTTGATCATATTACCATTGACATGAGAAAAACCTAAAGACCACGATAATTCGGTAAAAATATCTATCAATATGTCTATTTCTTTCTCTTGCAACTCTTTATAGGTTACCTCTCTTTTGAATATAAGACTATTCTCCGTAGGAACAACTCTTAATTCATCAAATTTATACATACCCTTTGGAGCTGGTAAATCAATAAAATTCATTTTCCCGATATTATTCATGATTATCTTTATTTCAATTATCCCCCAATAACTCGCTATTGAATAAAATTTTTCGATAGATTGTAAAAATACATGTAATTCGCAAAGTAAATAAACTAGATAGGAATTATGGCTCTCATCATTTTTATTATATCTGTCTATGTCTTCTCTGTGATAAATAAATCCAAAATGATTAAATTCTTCATAACTTATATAGCCATCATCATCTTCCCTAAAAATTAAACTATAGGCACCATTCTGAATAGGCTTGAAAGCTTCGCGATTAAGATTGCGTGGGAAATCATAGTGAGAATAATCACATTTAATCTTTTGCAAAAGAGATCCTGTTAATTCTTTATAATCAACTAACACATTAAAGGGATATAGAGGCGATGCAGAAAGAATGAAATCACCAAAACAAATAGGATTTCCTAAAATTCCTACTATTTTTTTAAGCCTTAAATCAGCTGTTTCAAAAAAACTATCTTTTAATTCAAGCGATTTCGCCCTTTTATTAACTAACCATAAAACCCTATCAACAGAAGCAAGTTCTTCGGGCTCATTACTTGTGTTAGTCCTAATATATACTTTAGCGTTATTTTTTATAGCATGAGGAGTTATATTGCTTTGTAATATCCTCAAGACTATCAATGCTTTCTGACCATCATCAGAAATGCATATCTGTGTTTCTGGGAATACTGGAGGCGTAATATTACCCAAAATAATGTTATTAATCTGTTCAATTAAATGCTCTTTAATTTCAATACCTTTTACTGGTAATTTAGGCTTACTATCTTGATCTTCTACTCCAATAATTATTAAACCTCCCACGGTATTAGCCATAGCCGCAACAGTTTTTGCTAATCCAGTATCAATCATTTCCTTATAATCAAGGCTAATATTTTCTCTAATTTGCTCATTACAAAAATCTACCACATCTTGATAAGTAATTTCTTCAATTTTTTTAGTATATAACATATAATAAAAATTAATTTTTTTCAAAACAAGCAGCAATTCCTCCCTTTTCTCCCCTATAATCAAACGGCGTACAAAACTCTTCTATTAATTTTATACCTTGTACTTCTGCCTGAATTGAACTTATAACAGAAACTGCAAAATCTTTTTCATTGTTTGCACCAAAAACATAAAGACGCTTAACTCCCTCAGAGAAAGAATCTCTTGCTCTGTTTACATATCCATTAACTCCTAAACTTTTTTTAGCTGGCTTAGCAACAAGCAAAATTGCATAATCTGATATTTTTCCCTTGTAACGCCAAATCTTAGGAGGCATTTTCCCTCCACTATTTTTATAAGTATCAATAAAATTCTTAATGTGGCCTATTATATTTTTTGTTTCTTCTCCGACATTACACCTCTCAGATGTAAATCTCACCTCTGAAGCTGTTTTGTGTAATTCTCTTAAAAAAGTTCCTGTAAAAAATCCCCTATCATTAATAACATTATAGTCTTCTAGGTTATTAACTATTTGTTTATGTTTTTGTATAGCTGGTTCAAGAATCTCATCTTCAAAAATTTCTATTGTTTTTCCTCCACGCTTTGCGACTATATTACGACAAACATAAAGAATAGATGCTTCACTATGAGCTTTAGGAATTAAAGCTTGAGTTTTTGGAAAAAAACTTGACTTGAAATAGTAATAGATTGCATTAACAAAATTCTTATCCTGATTATCAATAGGTCTAATACGTAAAATCATTTTATTATCATCCAATAAAGAATTATAATTTTCTGTATCAACCCATTTTATTTCCAAATCAGGAACCCAACCATCAGGAAGATATTGCCTCATGCTTACACACTCCTGATTAACATGACCACAGATATCACTCTTTATTGCACTCTTGGAAAGACGATCATATTTTAAGTATTTGGCGATAGGTACTAAAATTTTTGATCTTATAATGTTCAATTGCGGAATCAGTTTAGCAATTGCATCGATTAAAATTAGTAATAATAAAATTATCAAACAAACAAACCAAATTAAAGGATGAGATATAACAAAAACGTACCAATCATTAAACCAAGGATGCTTGGTAAGATCTGGTGTTGAACTCTGAATTGGACCTGGCATGCTTATAATTGGCTTAGACATTTTTTATTATTACAAACAAAATTAATCTTATTATCTTTAGGAATAATTATCTCCAAATTTTCAATAGTAATTTTATTACCACAAAAAAGACAGAGTTGCTCTCCTCTAATAATCTTATCGTAAAAGCCGATAGACTTAAGATATGAAACAATGTTGGCATCATACACAGCCTTAACATCGTTTTTTGATTTATTAAACCATAATTTCATATGTTTATCATAATATAACAAAAAATAGCTATGTCAAATGGCTATAAATGCATAATAAAAACCTTGAGCTTGAATATTCTCTAATAATGTTAGATAATAAAGCAAAATTGAATAGGTAGCCTAAACTATTAGAAATAATGGCATGGCTAAAAAGTCAGGAAATACATAAAGAACCCATCACGGGGTCGTATTTCCTGCCATATCGGGAAACCGGTATGAGTGGCTTCGGTCACTACCTGTGGTGGGCTTTTTGTATACAAAACACAGGTAAGGATTAACGGTCGGCATTAATCATAACGATCGAGCCATAATAAATAGTATAAAGAGCTAACAATTATGGATTATAAAAATTTCGTTATTGGTGCTGTAGTTATTTTGATAATAATTTTCTTATTGGGTATGGGGAGTAATAAAAGCAACCAAACTCAAACAATAAATAATAAACAAACCAATAGCATATCTGAACGCAAAAAAGAATTAGGTCTTGATTATGCCATTATGATAGATCGCTCATCAGGAATGTCACGTTCTGGTAAAAACTTTTTAGCAATATTTTTAGTCAAAGGAACTTCTCCAACAACAGAACAATTAAAAACACTTGGAGAAATTATCCGTGATGAATACAAAAATGAATCTTTTACCATGCTATCCTTTTGGAATATCCCTGAAGCTGTAGCTAAAAATTTATCATCCTACGACCTCAACTCGGTTACGATGTGGAAAGTCGTTCAAGAGCAAGAAATAGATAGTCAAATGAAATGGATAGCCGAATCAATGAGCTATACCAAAAACAATGCCACTGGACTAAATAGATTAGTAATCTACCCAGAAGCAAGTTCTGGCAGCACCGACAATACTATAATAATAAACTACTAAAATCTACTAAATATTAGCGCTATAAATATAGCGCTTTTTGTGTTAAAATTAAACATATGAAAGGTGATAAAATCCATAAAAATCGTGGGGAAAATCTTTTCGACAAAATTGTTTATAATGTCGATTTTCAAGATAGTATTAAAAATATTCGCAAACAATTAAAAATTCCTACCAAAGGCTTTTCTAATACAAAAAATGTTTATGCTTGGTATTCAAAAAATCAACCTTTCGATGAGATTAAACAAGAAATTCTGAAAAGTCTATCTTCCCTGCTCACAAAACAAAAATTGCCAAATAACGAGTGGTGGCAACAAAAATTATTGGAATATGTATTCAATAATTGTAAATTTAGTTTTTTGCCACGCACATATCCAATTAATTCTTTTATTGAAGTAATAAATAAAAACACAGATTTTGCCAAAGGAACATTTGTTGATTTAAGAATTTATGAAGGAATATCGCAAAGAGATGTTATAGATTTTATAAAACAACATTGGCTATACGTTAAACCTGCCTATAGACACGGAACAGCAAAAATCATTCAGCCAGAACGAGACCAAAAAATAAACAAACGCATATTAGAAATGTTTTCTGATCCACGAGAAAAATTAGGCTCAAAAGACATACCGAAAGAAATACTTATTCAAAGAAAATTAAAAAAAGAATTTGGCAAAAGTCCAGAATTTGAGGCTATAAAAATGAGGGCACATCGAAAAAGACACCAAAAAAGGTAACATCACTTGAGTCTCAATTAATGTAGCTGTAGGATTTTTTAACATCCGTTATTATGAAAACATGGTAGCGGATTTTTATTACCACTATCAAAAGGTGGTGGCCATCAACCAATTGAACGGCCTCGGTTAATCACCTTTCCGAGGTCTTTTAATTTCACAAAGACTTTCCAAAATATTGGTTTACTAAAATTCTTAATGGAAAATAATAAATATAAAAATGAAAACTCTATTGAGATTGAAGAAGCGGCTAGTCGACTTGCTGAAATTTTAGTTAAACAAATAGAGATTGAAGAATTAAAAATAATTAAAGTAAAAAAATATGGGAAAGAACGAATATCAGAAAGCACTATTTAGTATTATTGGAACAAGGCCAATCGCCTTTAATCCAACATTGGCACATGCCTTAGGATCAGTTAAGGCTGGATTATTTTTAAGTCAATTATTATTCTGGTGCGATAAGGGCAAAAAGGACGGGTGGATATATAAAACAATTGAAGAAATGAGAGAAGAAACTGCACTATCAAGAAAAGAGCAAGATGCAGCAATTAAAATATGCAAAAAGAATAATCTCATAGAAACCAAACTTTTTGGAATACCGGCAAAAAGACACTTCCATCTCAATAAAGATAAAATAACTGAATTCTTGAAAAATTACTCTCCAACAACGTTGTCCGAAAAAGACAATGTAGTTTGCCCGAAAAGAAAAAACAGTGTTGCCCGATCAAGTCAAACTATTACAGATAATACATCATAGAAGACTACACAGAGTATCCTCTTTACAAGAGGAGCAAAGCACAGCTTTGCAGAGTTTATTCTTAGAAAAACTTGACTAAAATGTAAAAAAAGGACATCAATGAAGCGAAAGAAAGAATAATTAATTAAATTTATGGAAAAAGCATTAATTTATTGTAGGGTTTCAACAGAAGAACAAGCTCGAGAAGGCTATTCTTTGGATGCTCAAGAAAAATTCTGCAGAAATTTTGGTCAAAATAATGGTTACGAAATACTTGACGTGTATAGAGACGAAGGAAAGAGCGGAACAATTATCGAACGACCAGCTCTACAAAAAATGCTTTCTGTTTGCCAAGAAAATAAATCAATAAAAGCAGTATTGGTTCAAGAAACCGATAGATTAGCCAGAGGAGTAGGTATTCATTTAGCAATCAAAGCTCTACTTAAAAAGGCGGGAATAAAACTCATCTCTGTTGCACAACCAATGTTGACTGATAGTGCAGAAGGAAACGTGATGGACGTGGTTATCGCCGCCATAAATCAATTTCAATCCGATCTCAATAGTAGAAAAACAAAAAAAGGCATGCAGGAAAAATTTGAATCAGGAGGGTGGCCAGGCTTAGCAAAGTTAGGGTATCTCAATAAAGAGATTAACGGAAAAAGAATAACAATAAGTGATCCTGAAAGATGGCACTTTATAAAAGAGGCTCTGAAAATGTATTTAACTGGAAATTATTCTGCAATAGAAATATCTGATATTCTGCATGAAAAAGGTTTAACTGCTAGACAAGGTAAAAAAATATGCAACGGCATAATGATAAATATACTTAAAGATCCTTTTTATGCAGGCATAATGAAGTGGAATGGACAAGAAAGAAAAGGAAACCACGAACCGATGATAACACCTGCCCAACACAAAAACATCATAACAATAATGGATGATCATAATAGGCATGCTTGTAGAAGAAGAATACATAATTTTCTACTAAGAGGTTTTGTTTATTGTGGTATCTGCGGACAAAAATACACTGCAGAAATACACAAGAAAAAAGACATAAGTTATTATCATTGCGTATTGAATGGACAAAAACACAGTAATGAGGGGCAAAATATTGAAGTTGGAACCCTAGAAGAGATGATTGCCAATCAATTCAAAAATATACAATTCAGCGAAAAATTTATTAATCTTACAGTTTCGAAAGTAAGATTAATTTACGAAAAAAGAAAGGAAGAAATTAACAAAGATAAAAGAGGATTATTAAACCAAAAAACAGCACTAGAAAAAAGAAAAGAAATTGCTGAAGAAAAACTACTATCTGAAACCCTTACCGACGAAAGCTTCGTAAGATTAAGACACGAACTCGATACGAAGATAGGAAAAATACAAAAACAAATAGAAGAAATAGACAACCAGAGAAATATTGACATAGATACCATAAGAAAAACCCTAGCTTTGGCTAAAGACATTCACGGATCCTATATCACGGCTACAAACCCCGTTAAAAGGCTTTATTTGGCCCTTTTCTGGGACGGTTTCTGGGTAAAGGACAAAACTATCATCAAAGCAAAACCAACTAAATTAATAGAAGATTTAATAAGAGAGAAACAAGTTATAACTTCACCTAACTGGCTCCGGTGGTAGGATTCGAACCTACAACCTATTGCTTAACAGGCAACCGCGCTACCATTGCGCCACACCGGAATGAATGACTATTACATTATAGTCATTTTCGCTTTTTTTTCAACCCCGATTATTCGTCTATAGACGAATAATAGACAAATAATAGACGAATCAATATCCCTCTAATTTCTTCAAATCCTTGTGTCCTCGTATCTTCTCTATCGCTTTGGCTTCAATCTGTCTGATTCTCTCTCTGGTAACACCGAATTCCTGTCCCACTTCTTCTAAAGTATGGGTAACTCCGTCTTCCAAACCAAAACGCATGGAAAGAATCTTCTGTTCTCTTTCCGCCAAATCTTTGAATATCTCATCCAAATGTTCTCTAAGTAGTGTTCTTCCCGCCTGAGAAGCCGGTGACTCAACTTTGTCATCCTTAATGAATTCTCCCAAAACACTGTCTTTCTCATCTTCTCCAACCGGAGTTTCAAGTGAAACAGCTTTTTGAGAAATCTTTTCCAAATGACGAACCTTCTCTACTTCAATTCCCATTTCCGCAGCAATCTCTTCCGCCAAAGGTTCTCTGTCCAATTCCTGCAACAGTTTTCTCTTGGCTTGAGTGTATTTGGTTAAAGTTTCAATCATATGAACCGGAATACGAATGGTTCTAGCTTGGTCAGCCAAAGCACGAGTGATTGTCTGCCTGATCCACCAAGTGGCATATGTTGAAAACTTGTATCCTTTTCTCCAATCAAACTTCTCCACAGCTCTGAACAATCCCAAATTACCTTCTTGAATCAAATCGAGTAAAGTTAGATTGGGAGAACGTCCGATATATTTCTTGGCGATTGAAACAACCAAACGGAGATTGGCCTCGGCCAATTTCCTTTTTGCATCCTCGTCTCCCGCTTCAATTCTTTTAGCCAAGTCTTTTTCATCACGGGCTGTAATCGGATCAATCCTTCCGATTTCTTTCAAATATGATTGAATCGAATCAATCTTTCCGGTTGAAGCTCTTTTTCTTCCTTTTTTCTTGGCAACATCGTCCGTATCCAAATATCCCTTTGATTCACGAACATCAATGCTTAACTGTTCCAACTTCTCAAACATGGAATTGAGTTCATCCATGTTTTCTTCAATATTGGGGAAATAATTCAAAATCTCGGAAAAGGTAATGAAGCCACGGGTCTTGCCCTTCTTAATCAATTCGTCCAGTTTCTCCTGAGTCACAACCAGAATAATCCTCTTCTTTCTTTTCTTGATTTTAACCTTAACTTTGGCCTTGACCTTGGTTTTGATCTTTTTCTTCAAAACCTTCTTCACCGCCTTCTTTTTCACAACTTTCTTCTTGGTTTTGACTACCTTCTTTTTTGGCTGCTGCTTCATTGTTTTTTATTAATTTATTAAATTTTAATAAAAGTTCTTTAACTTGTTCAAAGGATCCCGAACCCTCCTTTTCCTTGATTTCATGAGCCAATCTGCTCCTTTCTTCCTTTTGAGACAAGGACTCTATCTCATACAAGCATTTTTCCCACTCTTTGTCGAGCTCTATGCCGGCGTCCTTCAGCAATTCCGACTTGATTAAGATATAGTTCAAGAAGTTATTGTCTTCAAAAGACCTTAACAATTCTTCGGTTGTAATCAAGGGTTTTTCCCTTATCTTCCCGAATATTTCCTTAATTAAAGGAGAGAAAAGGGAAACATCCAGGTCTTTGATAAAAGAACTGTCGATTAAAGCAATCGACAACAATCCTTCTTCCAGCATCTCTCTCCTCGTCTTCTTTTCATTATTAACAATATTCTTAACCTCTTCCAAAGAGCCTTCTTCAATCTTCACCTTTTTCATCTCGGTCCTGATATCCTCATCCTTTATCTTCAATTTATTCGACAACTCTTCAATCCAATAGCTCTGCTCTATATTATTATCAATTTTCTTGAAAATAGGCAAAAGGTCGGAAACTATCTTCTTTTTGTCTTCCAATGATTCCGGATTCCTATTCTTAAAAGCCAAATCGAAATAGAACTGATTAATGGGTTTGGCTGTGTTAACTAAAGAAACCCATTTATCAACTCCTTCCAATAGAATAATATCAGCCGGGTCTTTTTCCGAAACCATGGAAATGACTTTGACATTGAATCCGTTCTTCAAAGCCATATCAATTCCCTTCATTGTCGCCTTATTCCCCGCCAAATCCATATCAAAGGCCAAAACCAGATTCGATGTATATCTTTTGATTATTCCCAAATGAATGGGGGTTAAAGCCGTTCCCGAAACAGCAATACAATTGGCAACTCCCGACTGATGGGACATGATGCAATCAACGTTTCCTTCAACCAAAACGCAAAAGTCCTTTTGGCGTATTTCCATCTTCGCCTTATCCATTCCATACAAGGCCCTGCTCTTGTCATACAATAATGTATTGGGTGTATTCAAATATTTGGCCTCATCATCGGAATTGAATACTCGTCCGGTAAAGCCAATGACAGAAGAATTCAAATCAAAAATGGGGAACATGATTCTCGATCTAAATCTGTCAAAAAACTTGGAAGAGTCCTTCTTGATTCCCAATCCGGCATTACTGATTGCCTCTCTGGAAAATCCTTGACCGATCAAATAATCGGACAATCCGGTCCACGTATCGGGCGCATATCCCATCCTCCAGCTCTTAATGGTTTCTTCTTTCAATCCCCTTTTTAATAAATATTGTTGGGCTTCCAATCCGGTCTTGCTTTTTTCCAACTGAGCGATGAAAAACTTGGTCGATCTCTCGCACAAATCAATCAATGTCTGCCTTTCGCTTTTCATCTTCTGATAATCAGCCGATTCCTTTTTTAAAGAAACCCCGGCCCTGTCAGCCAACATTTTCAAAGCATCAACGAATTCAACTCCCTCTATTTTCATTACAAATTTAAAAACATCTCCTCCTTCATTACACCCTCCAAAGCAGTGCCACAATTGACGAGATGGAGAAACAAAAAAAGAAGCCGACTTTTCAGAATGAAAAGGACAGCGGGCCCTGTAGTTGATTCCCGCTTTCTCCAGCTTAATGTAACTACCGACGACATCGACAATATTAAGACGCGACTTGATTTCTTCAATGTCTGAACTCATATATTCAAGCTAACAGCTTTTAACTTAAAAAACAAGAAAACTCTATTGTTTCCATTCTCCCAAGACCAAAGTGATAGTCATTTCGGCTCCGTCTCTTAAAATCTTCAAATCAACGGAATCAAAAGGATTGTATCTGGAAATGATTTTAGCCAAATTATTGTCTTTATCAATCTTCTCTCCTCCCATTTCCAAAATAACATCTCCTTCTTTCAATCCCGCTTTCTCGGCCGGAGAATCGGCAGTTACACCGGGACTGCCATCGTTTCCCTTGATAATCAATGCTCCGTAGCTGACGGAAATATTCTTTTCTTTGGCTGTTTCTTCATCCAAAGTTATATATCTCACCCCCACAAAAGGATATGAAATCTTTCCCAGTGTTTTCACCTGTTCAATGTCTTTCTTGGCCTTATCAATTGAAATGGCGAAGCCGATACTCTGCCCAGTCGAAGCAACTGCCGTATTGATTCCGATAACCTCTCCTTTCAGATTTAATAACGGTCCGCCGGAGTTTCCTTTGTTAATAGCCGCATCGGTTTGAATGGTGTCTTCTAAGGTTTCCGTTCCGATTGTGCCTCCCGAAGCAACCAAGGTCCTGCCCAATCCGGAAATGACTCCGACCGAAACGGTATTCTGGAATTCTCCCAAAGCATTGCCGATGGCAATCACCGACTGCCCAATCTGAATATCGGAAGAACTGCCCAATTTCAAAGGCTTGAATTTGTCCGAACCCTCTATTTTTATAATCGCCAAGTCCTGTACCGGATCTTTGGCCAAAACTTTAGCCGCATATTCTTTGCCGTCGGTATCAACTACCGTGTATTCGGCCGTATCATCAGAGACCACATGCTTGTTGGTCAAAACCAAACCGTCTTCGGAAACGATAAAACCCGTTCCCGCTCCAACCTGCTGTTTTTCCGTTCCCGTCTGTTTCTGCTGGGGAATCAAAAAGGTGTTATTCCCGAAAGGATCGATATACAAGGTGCTGTAAACGGGAACCTCTTTGGTTATCACCACCGAAACCACTGAAGAAGAATTTTCCTTAACCACATCAATGACTTTCTGTTCTTGGGAAGTCTGAGGAATATATTCTTTTTCAATCACTTTCTCTGATTGAATAATTGGCACTCCCGCATCAACAACTTCCTGCTTCAATTTGAGATAAAAAATGTAGCTGGAAGACAGCCCTCCGATCAATCCGATCAAAAACACCAAAATCAAAAACAATCCGGGGAAAGGCAATCTTTTTCCGGACATGACAGAAGGAGCTTTTAATCTTTTAAAATGTATTTCCGGTAATTGATATATTGACATATGTGTACACTTTACTTTTTATCATAATGGCCGAAGTCGTACCTCACTTTCCTCTCCGGCTTTCCCAACAGTCCCATTTTAAGGCCGCATTTAAGATATTTGAATCCGGTCCTGAAATAACCGTCTTTTTCAAATCTCCGCAAAGGCATATAGACTGTTACCTCTCTTATTATATCAAACTTGCCGTATTTGCAAGCCTGCCCCACAAAATAGTGGTCTTCGGCCAAAGTGATGCTTTCGTCGAATCCGCCCACCTTTCCAAAGACATCTTTCTTAACCATGATGCCCATGGCTCCCATGGGAAAGACCTTTTTCAACGCTATCTGGGGATAGTTATAGAAAAGATTCATTGTCACCAAATTAAGATAAATATTATTCCTTATCGGCAATATGGGAAACGAAGCAATCGTTAAATCATTTTTCTTAAAATAATCATATGCCTTCTTAACAAAGTTCTTGGGAGAAAATTTCAAATCAGCGTCCATGAAAAAAAGAATGTCTCCTCTCGCCACCTTGGCTCCGGCATTCCTTCCTCTGGCCGGCAGTCCTCCTTTAGTGATAATACAATTAAATTGCCTGGCAATTTCAATCGTCTTATCTTTCGAACCGGCATCGGCAATAATTATTTCGTAATCGTCAAAACCTCCCTTGGTAATCATGGGCAAGAGTTTCGACAGATTCTTTTCTTCGTTTAAAGTCGGTATAACTATACTCAGCATGTTTATTTAAATAATTGTTTAGCCTCGTCCCAAATCGATGAATCATTATGAACCTGCTTCATGTAATACCACCATTCGGCTCCCCAGAAATAAAAAGTGTCTATTCCCGTCTTTTTGGCGAATTCAATATTCTTCTTGAACTGTTTCAAATTCATTGTCTGGGCTTGTTCCTTCAAAGATGAATTCATGATTGAATTGGCGCACCAAGGCTCGGCCTGCAATTCCGTTCCGATAACATCCTTATCAAACAATCCTCTCACCACTTCCGCCCGGCGGTGATAAAAAACCGGGGGCAGGAGATAACTCACATACATATGAAGCTGTTGCTGCCATACTTTTTTGTATGTCGTCACTCCGACAATATCCGCACCGGAAAGAGAAGAACGAAGCCAGAAAGAAAGCTCTCCGCTGTCGGTTGTAATCACAGGATGATTAGCATCGTTTATTTTAACAAAAGCGATTTCCCTCCTCCAAAAATCTTCGTCATACCAAGGACAAGCACCGAACCTCAAAAGCGGTTCATTTTCAACCTGCCAGGCCGCCAAAGAAGAAGATCCTTCATATCGCGAAACAACTTCTTTCAGCATATCCAAAATGGCCTGCTGCTGCCCGTATTTATCCATATCTCTCGCCCACTGGGGCAAATGGCATTCCGTCCAGCGGGGAACTTTCATCCCGACGGCTAAAACAACATTGGCATTCCTTTTTTCCGCTTCTTTCATCTGCCAATCCAATTCTTCAAAATCATATTTCCCTTTCTCTTTTTCAATCAAATCCCAATAAACCGAAATTTTGACATTCTTCGCTTTAAGTTCATCCAAGATAGCCAGATAGGTTTCTTTTGCATCAATCTTCAAGAAATCCGTTTGTTTGACGGAAAAGTTGACTCCCCAAGTCATATTCTTGGCCGGATAGGTAAAGCCGACGAAAAAATAGGTGATAAAAATAGCCACCCCTCCCGCCAAAAGCCATAGAATGTATTTCAACAATGGAATCATTGCTTCCTATTATATTAAAAACCGCCAATCTATGCAACCAAGATAAACAACCCCAAGCCGATGACGAAAATGGAAATGATTTTCTGAAAAATAATCTTCTTTGACGTTTCTTCTTTTAAAACATGCGGGAATAAAACAGAGAGAATCGCAACCATTAAGAAAAGAAAAACATACTGCAAACCCTTCATCGAATTCATTATCGCCAAATATGCTACCGGAACCAAAGCAATGGACCAGCTCTGCAAAATATTGGCCGCTCCTCCGGCCGCCTGAGTAAAGAGAAACAAAATTCCTGTTTTTTTGTTAACTCCGGTGTCTTCGGCCATTTCTTTTCTAAATCCTTTGTCAAACAAAAAGAAAAGGACGAAAACAAAACTGAATATTCTCATCCAGATAAATCCGGGCCAAAAAGGCAGGTCCATGAAAACAAATTTGGAAAAAATGAAATCCAAAGAAAAAAACAAAGAAGCCAGAAGCCCCACTTGCAAGCTCTTTTTCGTTATCTTTGGATTCTTGTCAATTGAAATTAAAACGCTGCCCGCCAAAAGAATAACAAAAGCCAAAATGGCCTTTCCGCTTAATGGCTGATAGCCGAAGAAAATAAAGGAAAGAAGGGCAATGAAAATCGGCTGGGTTGCTCCGATGGTCGGAACAATCTTTGAAACCTCAAAGTTTTCCAAAGCATAAAATAAAGCATATAGGCCGATGACGTAAATAAGGGCCTCGAGGATTATCCAAGCCAGTCCGTACGAAGAAGGAAAACTAAATCCGACAAAAGGGATAAACAGAACAGCGAGAATGCTGAATATTCCCACAAAGAAAGTATATGATTTGGGCTTGGCGGGACCGTTTAAAACAATCTTGTCTCCCAGAGAAGAAAAAGCGAAAAACAGATATGATAATGTTATCGTTAAGAGCCAGAGCATTTTTGTATTTGTTCTTTAATCTTTACCGTTCCCATCTTTTCTCCGGAAATGAATCCCTCCATACTCATATCGGCAAAGTATCCGGCATCAAGCCAGTCATACAGCCATTCTCTGACATGACCAATCTCTTTCTGTTCCACCCCGAACCCCGACTTCAACAACCATCTTTTATTGAATTCCTCCTGCGAACCGATAGTCGGAGCGATTATGAATGGCAAGCCCAAAGCGGAATAGAAAGAAAGCTCGGACGGCTTGCTCCACAAAATATCGGTCTTTCTCAAAGCCAAATTGAACTTGTTGTAGTATTCCTCAAAAGTGTTGGCATAAACAATCTCTATTCCGTCATTAATCAATTCTCCCAATCCCCCGTTCCTCAATTCTCTTTCAAAATATTCCTTGACGTCCTTTTTGATTCCGGCGACCAGAATAACTTTCAATCGTTTGGCATAAATAATCTTCTTCAATCTTCTCGTCAATTCGACTCCCATCTCTTTCTGGGCTCCGGCCCCTCCCACGGCGAACATAATGGTCAAAGGATGGTCTGATTTCAAAGGAAGCTTGCCCAGTTTGTCTCGGACGATGAAGCCGTGTTTTTCCCTGTATTTGCCGGAAGGGTCCAAATTAATCATCCTGTTTTTCATATCCTCAATCAGTATTTCCATTTTCTTTCCTCCGATATTTTCCATAGGCAAAGGATAGCCGGTAAAAATAATGTTTTCTTTTTTAACACCGTACAATCTCAATCTCTGCCCGGTTCTCTCGTTGGGAGTGAAATACTTAACTTTTGATTCAGTTCCGCAATGAGGTGCCCAGCTCCTGGAAATATCCGTATCGCAAATGACGCAAAAAACATCTCCGGGATATTTGAATTGCTCGGCCATGAAAGCGGGGTTGTAAAAAGTGGAAATCAAAGGAATGTTTTTTCTGGATAATTTGGCAATCAAATCGCTGCCCCATCCATGTTCAAATAAACTGCAAGTTCTGTCTTGGGTAAAAGTGGAATCCGATAAATCTTTTGAGGGATAAAACTCCTTTATCTTCTGCGTGGCATCAAACAGATTGAAAGCAATGTTTCCCAAAAGAGGAAACTTCTTGAATCGGGAAACGAATTCGTAAAAAGAACGGGAGCTTTCCCAAATCCTTTTGTCTTTTTCGGGAATTCCCGGATAATCATTGGCGCAAATAATCCTTTCCCCTTCGGCAAAGGACTTCAAAGGATAGGCAGTCCTCTGATGCCCATATCCCATGTTTATAGAAATTACCCATGCTTTCTTTGTCATGACTTAATTATACCCTATCGCCCCAAAAATTCCAACAAACTAAAAAGCTCCGAACGGAGCTCTTAAAATCTTAAATGTGATCCATTCCCATTTGTTCCATGCGAAGCTATCGCTTCGACAGGATTTTCGATAGGATAGTGCTCTGTTTCATACTTTTCCACCAAAGTAATTAAAAGGTCTAATTCGTCTCCTTCTTTTGAATTGGGCATAGTATCCCAAATAGCATCAATTCTTTTTAATGCTCTTTCGTAGTCTTTTTCAGTTTTAACTGGTTTTATATCCATATTTATTATATTTTTATTTTATCACACTACTCATATGTTGAAAATTATCAATACCCTACCCTAAAAATTCTAATTCTTTCTTTTTGCTCTTGTAGCCGAAATAAAGGAAAGGCAAATAAAACAGAATTAAAACAATAATCGGCAACTGGATATTCAAAACGGCAAAAGGAACCATTGAAGAAATATTAACAACCAACATCAAATATCCCAAAAGAATAATCGAAGGAATGGCGACAATCCATCCCAAGATTGGCAAAACCATTCCGACTAAAGGAAGAAGCAACCCCAAAGCCATCAAAAAAGGTGTCGGAGGAACAGCCAAGATATTGGAAACAAGGGAAACGATTGAAAAGTATCCGAAAGAATGGATTAGTAAAGGAATGGTAAAAACCTGAGCCGACAAAGTCATGGCCAATAGCTCTCTCATAAACCCGAATCTGTCTTTGAATAAAACATTAAGCCAACTGTTAAAAACCGGGCCCATTAAGATCAATCCCAAAACGGCAAGAAATGACAACTGAAACCCCAAATCAAACTTAAGTAATAAAGGATTTGGGAATAAAATCAGGAATGCCGCCAAAACCAAAGTCCTTAAATTGAAGGACTGCCTTCCCAGTATCTGAGCCAGAAACAAAAGAGAAACCATTATCCCCGCCCGAACCGCCGAAGCCGGCAATCCGACCAGAAAGACATATAAAAAGGTGAAAAGAATCGCTCCGATCTGGGCCTGCTTTCTCCATAATCCCAAAAACAACAAAACCTCAAAGAGCATGGCCGAGAAAACAACAATGTGCGAACCGGAGATGGCGATAATATGAGAGAGTCCGCTCTTGCTCAATTTGTCTTTCGTTTCCTTATCCATCTTACTATCATTCCCCAAAATCAGACCTTCCATAATCGGACTCAAGTTGCTGGGAATATAATTCCTAATTTCTTCACCCATCTTGTTCTTGAAAGAATAAATACCCGCAATTGTTTTTTCAAAAACATTTTCATAATTTCCTTTTTCAATTATTTCAACAGAAGGAAAAAACATGGTAGCCGATATTCCGTCTTTGGCCAAATATCCCGAATAATCAAAATTGTCTTTCTTCTCCGGAACTTCTATTTTTCCGACCACTTTGATTTTGTCTTTGTATGCAACCGAAGTATATTTATCCGTCGTGATTAAAACTTTTTCACCATCAACAACAACTTCCATTTGTGATTTATTAAATCCTCTTTCAACTTCTCTCGAAACAATTCCGATGAAAGAAACTTCCTTTCCATTCAAACCGACCAAAAAACTGTTCTTCACCGAATTGAAATGATAATTGAAATCAGCCGCTCCCGAAGAAAACAGAATCAAACAAAAACCGACAACAACCAATTCTTTCTTTTCCCAAAAAGCTCCGATTAAAATCAATCCGATAATACAAAGAATGATTTCAAAAAACAAAGAAGAGATAAAAAAAGAAGCAAATGAAATGCCTCCGACAAAACTCAAACAAAAATAAATCAAAGCATCCGCCTTGCTCATTTTTTCTTAAAAAAGTTAGCAAATAAAATTCCCGAAACAAACCCTCCCAAGTGGCCCCAATAGGCAATGGATGTATTAACGGCCGTTGTCGAAAAGAGCTGATAAACGAACCAAAGGAAGATATAGACGACGGCCGGAAGAGTCATGAAAACAGCCCTGATTTTATTCCTCGGAAACAGAACCAAGTACCCGCCCAGCACTCCGGAAATGGCCCCCGAAGCCCCTATAACCGCCGCATTGGGGTCGGACATGGCAAGAGCATAAACTACTCCCGCCCCTAAGCCGCAAAGCAAATAAAAGGCGAGGAATTTAAGATGGCCCAAACGGGCTTCCAGGTTATCCCCGAAGACCCACAAAAACCACATATTGGCAATCAGATGCCAAAAACTGCCGTGCAAGAACATGGCGGTAAAAACGGAAAAGAACTGCCCGTCAAACAGCTTGATTGAAGAAAAACCGAAAAGATCGATATAATAATTGAGATTGGAAAAAGTGGATAAAAAAACAATCGTATCAACAACAACCAAAGAAATAACGACAAAAGGAAATCCGCCTATTCTTTTTTTATCGCCAAGAGGAATCATCTTATTTTAAAAACATTGAAATATGATTTTATCTCCTCCCCCACCTCTTTCATGAATTCATCGGGAAAAGGCCTGACGTTACTCAAGCTTTCGTCGATTGTTCCTTTTTCTCCCCTGAAGCCCTGCAAGAAATATTTCTTCGCCGAAGAAATATCCTTGGCCATCTGGATTACATCTTCTTTTGAATGAATTCCGGGAACAATAGTACTCCTGAATTCATAATCGATTCCGGAATTCTTTATCAATTCAACCGACTCTTTTATTTTCTCAATATCAACATTGACTCCGGTAGCCAAAGAATATTTTTCTTTATTCAACGGCGCCTTGATATCCATGGCGATGTAGTCCACCGATTTTTCATCAATCAATCTTTTAATCGTCTTGGGGTCGGTCCCATTGGTATCCAATTTGATTAAAAATCCTTTGTCCTTTATTTTTTTAGCAAAAGAAACTAATTCTTCACCATAGATGGTCGGCTCTCCTCCGCACAGAACACAGCCCTCAAGAAGTCCTTTCTTTTCTTCCAGGAAATTAAAAAATTCCTTTTCGGAAAACTCCGGATGATTTTTAATTTCTTCCGGCAGAACCAATTCCTTGGAATAACAAAAAGGACAGCGGAAATTGCAGCCCGAGAAAAAAACCGTACAAGCCAGACGACCCGGATAATCAACCAAGGTAACTTTTTGTAATCCTCCTATTTTCATATGATGCTTAAAAATGTGCGGATAAACCGCACATTCATAATTAAGATACTTTGAATTCCTTTCTATCCTTGAATTCCTGCTGCTTGCCTTCATTCCATTGAGAGACCGGTCTCAAGTATCCGACAACTCGGGAATAAACCTCGGTTTCCTGGAAATTCCTCAAGCTCTTGTCTTTATCGAAACATTCGCTACACTTAAAGACCATTTTCTCCTTTCCGTCAGGCAAGGCGTACTTCAACAACTGGCCGTTCTCTATCATTCCGTCCGCACTTAAGGAAATCTCTTTTCCGCAATCGTGACAAACGTTATTGATATTCATGTTATTTTTTGTTAGCGCTGGCTAATGACAATTTAACTTTAAACTCTTTTCTGTCTTTGAATTCCTGCTGCTTACCTTCGTTCCACTGGGACACCGGTCTCAAATATCCGACAACTCGAGAATAAACTTCGCAGGGCTGTTCTATCGCACACTTGGGACAGGAGAAATGTTTTCCGGCAATGTATCCATGAGTCGGACAAATGGAGAAAGTCGGAGTGATAGTGATATATGGTAATCGGTTCTTCTCGAATATCTTCCTAACCAATGTCTTAACTGTTTGAATATCAGAAATCTCTTCTCCGATAAACAAGTGTTCCACTGTTCCTCCGGTATACTTGCATTGAATATCATCCTGCAATTTCAACTCTTCAAAAATATCATCGGTGTAGCTGACAGGCAATTGAGTTGAATTGGTGTAGTAAGGAATCTTCTTTGTTCCCAAAGCAATAATGTCCGGATAAAGTTTTCTGTCTTTCTGGGCCAACCTGTATGAAGTTGATTCAGCCGGAGTGGCTTCCAAGTTATAAATACTGTTGGTTTCCTTTTGGTATTCAACCAATTTGCTTCTCATGAAGTCCATCGCTTCCAAAGCGAACATTCTTCCTTTCTTGGAACCGATATCAACTCCTATGAAATTCAATAAGGCTTCATTCATTCCGCAAATACCGATAGTCGAGAAATGGTTGGAATAATACTGTCCTTTGGCTTTCTTGACTCCTTCCAAATAATGTCTTGAATAAGGATACAGTCCTTTGGAAGTGAATTCTTCGATTGTCTTTCTCTTGATTTCCAAGCTTTCTTTGGCTGTGTCCATTATTTTTCCCAATCTGTCAAAGAAATCTTTCTTGGTCTTGGATAAATATCCGATTCTGGGAAGATTGATTGTCACAACTCCGATACTTCCGGTCAAAGAACCTGAGCCGAACAATCCACCACCACCTCTGTTGGATAATTCGGTCATGTCCAAACGCAGACGACAGCACATTGATCGAACATCTTCCGGCTTCATGTCCGAATTGATGTAATTGGCGAAATAATTAATTCCGTATTTGGCCGAGGCCTCAAACATCGGATCCATGGCCGGGTCATCCCACGGGAAATCTTTGGTAATATTAATGGTCGGAATCGGGAAAGAGAAAGGTCTTCCGCTCTTGTCTCCCTTGATCATGGCTGCATAGAAGGCCTTATCAAGCATCTTCATTTCTTCCTCAAACTCTCCGTATGTTTCTTTTTGGGGCATTCCTCCGATGATTATCGGTTGCTTGGCGAATACCGGAGAGGGCTTCAAGTCCAAAGTTATGTTTGTGAAAGGTGTTTGGAATCCGACTCTGGTTGGAACGGCCATATTATACAAAAATTCCTGAATGGCCTGTTCAACCTGAGCGTAGCTCAAGTTGTCATACTTGATAAAGGGTGCGAGCAAAGTATCGAAGTTGGAGAAAGAAACCGCACCGGCCGCTTCTCCTTGAAGAGTGTACATAAAGTTAACAACCTGTCCCAAAGCGGCTCTGAAATGCTTGGGCGGATTCGATTCTACTTTTCCGGTCACTCCTCCAAATCCTCTCAATAACAAATCGTACAAATCCCATCCGACACAATAGCAAGCGAGAGTGTCCAGATTGTGCAAATGAAAATCGCCCGACTGATTGGCATCTCTCACTTCTTTGGGATAGACTTTATTCAACCAATACTTCTTAACAATGTACGAAACTCCGTAGTGGTTTAAGCCCTGCAAAGAAAAAGCCATGTTGGAATTTTCTTTCACCTCCCAATCCAGCTTATCTAGATAATCATTGACTCTGTCCACCGCTTCTTCTTCCGCTTCAATCGATTCTCTCAAGACTCTTCTTTGTTCTCTGTATAGAATGAAGGCCTTGGCGGCAATCGCCTCTCCTTCGAGTATCAAAACCTCTTCAACAATGTCCTGAATCTGTTCAACATTGGGAATTTCATCTGCTTTAAACCTTCTGTTTAAAATTTTCACTACTCCATCGGCAATCTTCTGGGTTTTTTTTCCATTCCCCTGTTTGGTCGCAGTGATAGCTTTGAAAACAGCGTTGAAAATTTTGCTGGCATCAAATTCAAAGATGTCTCCGTTTCTTTTCTGGACTTTGGTGATGTGGTTTTTGATTTTCATATTAACATTCTATACTTCTAAAAAATTGCTGTCAATTTTGACAAATGTTTAGAAGATTTTCTATTCGCCCCTCTCAAGAAGTGCGGTTGATTATTATTGTTTTTCCAAACTGGTTGCGATTATTGTGACCCTAATATCATCCTTCAACAAACTGCTGTCATATGATGCTCCGAATATTATTTTCGCCGAAGGAGAGGTCTTCTTCTTTATCATCTCGGCGATTTTTTTCACTTCCGAAAGGTAAAAATTCTTGTTTCCCGACGCCACATTGAATAAAATCCCGTCGGCTCTGTCCAAGGGGAACCGGGCAATCGGCGAATACAGGGCCTTTTCAACGGCAACAGGCGCTCTTTCCTTTCCCGAAGCCTTGCCTGTCCCGAAGAAGGCCGAACCGCTATCTTTCAATATCTCCCTTATGTCCGAGAAATCCAAATTAAGTATTCCCGGATTCAAAATCACATTACTGATACTCTCAACCGCTTCCTTCAACAGCTCATCGCATTTATTGAAGGCAGTTTCAACCGATGACTTCGCTGGAATCAACTCGTGAAGCTTGTCATTGGGTATGACGACCAAGGTATCGACTTTCTTTCTCGTGTCTTCCAAGCTGTTCAATGCTATCTTTTTTCTTTTTTTACCTTCAAATGAGAATGGAAGAGTGACTATTCCCACCGTCAATGCTCCTGATTTCTTGCAAACCTCGGCTATAATCGGCATTGCTCCGCTACCGGTTCCTCCTCCTAGTCCGGCAGTCAAGAAAATAATATCACTGTCTTTCAAACTCTCTTCAATTTCTTTGATGCTTTCTTTGGCTGATAATCTTCCTATCTCCGGTTTCATTCCCGCACCCAGTCCTTTTGTTAATTTCTCTCCTATTCTCAATTTCAAATCAGCGTCTTTCTTTTTCAAGTCCTGGGCGTCTGTATTAATGCTCACCAATTCGATATGCTTTATCTTCGCTCTGGTCAGCCTATCAATGGTATTGCACCCCGCCCCTCCGACTCCGACAACTTTTATTTTCGTTAAGCTCATATTTTTAAGGGATAAAGCTTTCAAACAATTTCTTAATCTTTTTCCCAATTCCATTGCCTCCGCCTGAATGTACTTCTTCTTTTTCAATCTTACTCATAATCAATCCGCAAACCGTGGCCAAAGAACTGTCTTTATCAAATCCTTTGAAATCTTTCGAATATCCGATTCGGCAAGGAAGCTTGAATTCTTTTTTGGCCAACTCAACTATTCCCGGTAACTTCACTCCTCCTCCGGTCAGAACGATTCCTCCGGGCAACAATCCCTGTCTACTAACTTTTTTAATCTCCCTGTCAGCCAATTCGAATATTTCAGAGACCCTGGCTTCAATTATCTTTTCCAATTCCTTTCCTGAAAAAGTTAAAACATTCTTGGGTTTTTTCTTTTCTTTTCTTCTTCTTTTTCCGTCAAAATCTATTTCTATATCATCTTCATCGTCTTCGGGAGAAAGATTAAACTCAATGGTTTTCTTTCCTTCCTTAGGAATACATGACCCGTATTGCCTCTTAATCTTTTCGGCAATCTCTATTTCGGTCTTAAACCCAATAGCGATATCATTAGTAATATTTCCGCTTCCAACCGGGAAAACAGCCATATTCAACAGCTTTCCTTCTTCATATACGACAACACTTGATGTTCCGGCCCCGATATTGATCAAAGCCACCCCCAATTCCTTTTGTGAAGGCGTTAAAACGGTATTAGCATCGGCTACCGGTCCGGGAACGATGTTTTCCTCTCCTATCTCCAAATCAGCCGCTCCGACCGAATCAATGATGGCATCGGTGTCGGAGGTGAAGGTTGATAGTAAAAGGGCATCCAATTCCAAACGCATTCCCTGCATACCTAAGGGTTCGGTTATTTCTCTTTCTCCATCTAAAATCCACTCTCTGGGAAAAACATCAAGAATGGTTTTATTATTCGATTGCAAGTTAATCATCTTCACCTCATCATATATTCTCTCTTTGTCTTCTTTAGAAACTTTCTGATCGGCACGTCCGACAGAAATCAAAGCATGACTGGGTATGAGTTGAAGTTTTGTTCCGTTGATATTAACAAAAATGTTTTCGATTCGGCAATTGTGCTTTCTCTCGACTCTCTCAACCAATTCGGAAATTCTTTTACCGACTTCGCTCGCATCTTTGATTCTTCCTTTTAAAACTCCGAATGATTCTATCGTGTCAAAAAACAAAACTTCCATTCCGGTTTCCGAATCTTTTTTGATTCCCAGAATTTTTATTGTGTCTGTTCCGATATCCAGACCAGTCAGTACTTTTGTTTTCGACATATTTAGTTAAAATTTAATTTTAGAAAGATACTCTTCTTGTTTTTTAAACATTGTTTCAGCTTCGCTCTTTTTTTTCTCATGGTCATGTCCCAAAAGATGCAACATGCCGTGAATCACCACCTCGGCCATTTCTTTTTTAAAGTCATCTCCGTTCTTCTCCACTTCTTCGGGACAAATTACTATTTCTGAAATCTCTTCTCCTACTTTTCCGAATGAAAGAACATCTGTCGGTTTGTTTTTCTTTCTGTATTGCTTGTTCAGTTTCTGAATTTCCAATGAATCGACTAACGCGATTGAAATTTCTTTCTTGGTTTTGATTTTTTCTCCTTTCAAAACTTTCTCGGCAATTTTTTTAAAAAAATCCTTGTCCAGTTTCCTGTATTTTCCTGAAAGATTGTTTATTTCTATCATTTCCTTTTTCTTTATTTTACAAGATTAAGAAAGTTATTGCAAGTTTAACAAAAAACAGACCTTTTGGGGCCTGATTTTCATTCAAAATACTACGATTTTATCCAATTATTGATAATATTGCTTAATTCTTCCAAATTTTCTTTAGTCTCTAAATTATGATCTCCGTTTTTGATAATATGCATCTCTTTTCTGCTTTCAATTTTATCAAAAAGCATCTTTTGATGTTCTAATGGAATAACTTCATCAATATCTCCCCCGATAATCAGTACTGGGCATTTTATATTTTGCGCTGTTTTTAATAAATCGTGATTTCTCCCGTCTTCTATAAATCTATAACTTGATTTTTTAATCACTCCAGGATTGCTACGACTTTCCCATACTCTCATTCCCGTCTCTTTCCATTCTTCAAGTATTTCTTTTATATCATTTGTTTCTTGGAAAAGTTCTCCAGAGACAACGGGACCTAATAGAATTAAATTTTTAACATTTTTATTTTTAACAGCATAATTAGCGACACAATATCCTCCCAAGCTGTGGCCGACTAGAAAAAATAGTTCTTGATAAAATTTCTGCGACTTGGACCAATTGATCACATCTTCCAAATCCTCAGAATATCCGGTCATTGTTCCATCTTCCATTTTTCCATCACTCTCTCCGATACTGTTTGTTGTATCAAAAGAAACTGTTGTAAAATTATTTTTTCTAAATATTTTTTCCACTTCTAATAATAATGGCTGTTCTTTAAATCCAAGAAATCCATGCATCAAAAAAACCAAACCTTTTTGGTTTTCTATTTCGCTAACAACGACTGCCATCTTTAAACCTTTTCTATTTTTTATAAAATTAGACATGACAATTTATTAAAACAGCTAAACTATTTTCTGAATATTCTGAAAGTATTGTTTTAGATTTTTTCTCCCACTCAATCAATTTATCATAATTAGGAGAAGAAGGATTGGTCATGAAAAAATACTCGGGAGCCTCCTTCCATTCGCAACTAGGAGTAAAAATAGCATGAGGAGTCCTGTCAATCTTATCAAAATTATTAATTAAATCCTGAACTGTCATTATGCCGTAAATAAACCATCCATCCTGTTTTCCCTGCTTGTTCTTCGTCGACAACCCATAAACCCCCTTTTCATCGACTCCTCCCCTGCCTCCATCCCATTTTTCAAGACTATCAGCTATAGCTTTATTGTCCAAAATGTCTATTTTATATGATTCAGCAATACTTTTCTTGGTTTCTTCGCTTAAATAGTACTTATATTCTTTAACCTCCCTATTAATATCGAACTTGGATAAAGGATAGTCCAATTTGCTAGAAAAATGATCGGCCATGGCATCGACCATTTCCTGATTAATATATTTTCCACTATCGTCAAGCTCTAAATCTTTTTTAAATTTAGAAAATGCTTTTGGTTCTATTTTGAAAATTGCGACCAAGGTGTATTGCATAATTATTTAATTTTAATTTCTTTCTTGCAATTCTTTTTTCCGCAATTGCAAATAAAACTACTGGATGGCCCTTCTCTTGTATAATCACTGACTATTTCTTCTCCTTTTTTTATATCCCTTAATGCTACGTCACTACTATCTTTTACAAAAGTATTGGGATTACATGAGTGATTTACCAATCCCTCCGGAGGATTAGCTATTATATACTTATTCCTCCCAATATGATTTTTATATTTTTGCTTATCCTTTGGTAAAACTTCTACTTCTTTTTTAGTAAAAATCTTTCCAATCTTCCACTGAATAACAACTTCTCCTTTCTTAAAGTCTTTATTCGCAAAAACTCCCTTCCCTTGTATTTCAGATTTTTTAATAATAACTTCTTTCATAAATACAAAAAGAGGCCGAGTGGCCTCTCATTAATTACCTCCCAATTCTTCCTTCACAATTTTTGCCACCAGATTACCATCGGCTTTGCCTTTGGTCTGCGGAGAAACTTCTTTCATAACAAGACCGATTCCTTTCATGTCAGTCGCTCCTGATTTAACAATAGCGTCTTTCACAATCTTTCGTATTTCATCCTCGGTCAATTCCTTAGGCATGTATTTCATCAATATTTCCATCTCAACTTTCTCACTGGCTGCCAACTCCGGTCTGCCTCCTTGTTCGAATTGAGCAATACTGTCTCTTCTCTTTTTAACCTCCGAAGACAAAACTTCTATCACTTCTTCATCTGTTAATTTAACTTTTTCTTTCAACTGCTCTTCGTTCAGTCCCGGCTCTTTCTCCAATATCTTCACCCTCTTCTCCATCTCTTTATTAAAAACAGAAGAAGAGACCATTCTCAAGGTAGAGACGGTCGTTTCGTTCTTTTCTTTTAGCGCAGAAATTAAATCTTTTTTAATTTCTTCAACTATCATATGTTATTTTTTAATTTTAACTCCCATCTTCTTCGCCTTCTCGTATTCCTTCTTTTTTTCAACTTTGGCTAAGGCCGCTCTCTTCTGCATGTTGTCGCTCTTGATTCTGCTGACAAACCTTCTTTTCCTTGCCTCGATTAAAACTCCGCTCTTTTGAACGGCTTTGGTAAAGCGGTAGACTAAAGATTGAGAAGTTTCTCTCAATTGCTTCTGTATCTTCATACTATTTATCTTTTAATATATTTTTAACCTCTTTGATTATATCTTCTTGACTGACTTCGACCTGTTTAGCTGTTTGCATGTTTCTGACCAATATCATATTGTTCAATGCTTCTCTTTGTCCTAAAATCAAAACCACTTTAGCTCCCAAGCGTGAAGCTTTACCCAATTGGGCCTTCAGGGCGTCTTTGCCGAATGCCTCTCCCACTTTGATTCCGGCTTTTCTCAAGTCCTCCAAAATAGGCAAGCTTTTCTTTTTGGCCAATGGTCCGATTTGAGCGAAAAATATCTCCGGAACGGGGAAGGAACTGACTTTGGCTTTAATCTCCTTCATTTCCGCAACGATCCTTTCGACTCCGGCGGCAGCTCCGCAAGCGGGCGTTTCTCCCCCTCCGAGCATCTTTGACAAGTTATCATATCTTCCGCCTCCTGCCAAGGCATCTCCGGAATTCTCCCCCTCACGATTGGAAACAATCTCAAAGACCGTTCGGGTGTAATAATCAAGACCGCGGACCAAGCGACTGTCCAAACAATAGGGAACTTTCAATTCGTCCAAGTATTCTAACACGTCTTTCAGGTGTTTTTTGCAATCTTCACACAGATAATCGACACTCTGAGGCGCACTAGCCAATGTTTCCTGACACTTTTCATTCTTGCAATCCAAAACTCTCAAAGGATTGACTTTCATTCTTCTCTGACAGTCGGAACACAAGCCCGATTTCTTCTCTCTTAAATATTTAATTAAAGCTTTTCGATATAGAGGGCGGCAAAGATCATCTCCGATTGAATTAATCTTAACCATCAAGTTCTTCAATCCCAAGTCGTGCAGAACGCTGTACATGACAAGAATTGTCTGAACATCGACAATCGGGTCTTTCTCTCCGATGATTTCCACTCCCAATTGATTGAACTGTCTGAACCTTCCGGCTTGCGGTTTTTCATATCTGAAGAAAGGGCCGTAATACCAAAGACGGACCGGCTGGGGCAAAGAAACAAATCCGTGTTCGATATATGACCTCATCACCGAAGCGGTTCCTTCCGGACGCAAAACCAAAAAGTCTTTTCCTTTGGTTCGCAAGGTGAACATTTCTTTTTCAACGATATCGGTGTTTTCTCCGATGCTTCGGATGAAAAGATTGGCATCTTCCAATATGGGAGTGTCTATCCTTTCAAAATCATAGAAAGAAGAAACCTTCTTCAAGACCTCTTGAATCTTTTCGTAATAGGCCTGGTCCTGAGGCAAGATGTCGTGCATTCCGGTCACTGTTTGAAACTTTGGCTTGCTCATATATTTTAGTTTGTTGAATTTACAGAATTCATCGTATTAAGTAAAACTTCAAAAGGAGAAACTCTCAAAAGAACCTTTCCTGTAATATTTTGTATAGGAAGAACTCCCCACTTCCTCGAATCGGAAGAAAAGTTCCTATTGTCTCCCATGACAAAATATTCATTGCTTTTTAAGGTTAAGGGGCTGTAGGTAAGCATGGTTTTCCATGACTCTCTGGTCTTTTCATTGATATATAGGTTTTCGTCAATTTTCTGCGCTTCTCCATCAGCCCTGCTGACATACACTTCTCCATCCTTTAATTCGATGGTTTCGTTGGGCAAAGCGATTATCCTCTTTATATATCTATATGAAGGATTCAAAGGATATTTAAAAACAATCACTTCTCCCCTCTGCGGATCCCTCAACTTATATGAAAGTTCATCAATAATCAAATAATCGCCCGAATGATAATTAGGCTCCATGGACTCTCCTTTAACCACAAAAGGTTGGAATAATAACATCCTCACGGGGATGACTATCGCCAAGGCAATAAGGAGTATTTTGAGCGAATCTAATAGGAAAATGACAAATTCTTTTAATTCCATACCAATATATTACACCAACTTGCATTTTAAGGCAACCGCTTTAAAAATAGATAAAAACCACCTATTAAAAAATAAGGTGGTTATTGTTTTTTGAGTCTATATTTCCAGGGAGGCATTGCAATTTCGAACCTAACTCCCTTGCCGAATTGTCCGTTTTCAACAATAGTCATGTCGATTATCTCCAACAGCTTGTTGACTAAAAACAGTCCCAATCCGGTATTCTTCCCGAAACCGCGGGTGAATATCTTCTCTTTGATACTCGGGTCAATTCCGACTCCGTTGTCTTCATAAACAAGCTTAAAAGTCTTTCCGTCGTCAGTAATACTGAAAAACACTTTCGAGACCTTTTGTCCGTGCCTCTTGCTATTATCGACAAGATTGCTGAAAACATTATCCAAGATGGTGCGGTCAACAAAAACCTCCAAATCTCGAGGAATATCGTTAACAAAAACGATGTCGGGATGTTTTTCTTCTTGTTTTGAAATAATGTCAACAAATAAATACCATGCATGTCTATTGATTCCGACCTGATGATAGTTACTTGCCTCGTTAATCAAGATACGGCAGCTGTTGATGATGTTGTCTGCTCTGTCGCATAAATCCTTTCGAAGTTTTGCATCCTCAGTCATCCCGATTAATTCGACGGAACCAAAAAGTCCTGTCAAAAGATTCTTCACGTCGTGCAAAGTGGCATCATTCAACAGTTGCAATATCTTGATTGCTCGGTCGAGAGAATCCTCCAATCTTTTCTTGGCAGCCGCATGCTTTATCTTGTGGATAAGCTCAGCAAACTGAGAATCAGTATCACCTCCTTTCTGAATATAAAAGGAAGCTCCGTTGTTGATGGCTTCAATCACCACTTCTTCTCTGCTTTTGCCGGTAAAGACGATAAAAGGAATTTTCCTCGAAGGATCTTTGTTCAAAGTTTTAAGAAATTCTATACCGCTCATCTCCGGCATTTGGTAATCGGAAATAATCACATCGAATATTTTCTTTTCGATGATATCCAATGCTTCCACTGGGTTATGAGCTATTTCCACATCGATTTCTCCCGTCTCCCGAAGAACCTCAGAAACAACATAGGACAAATCTTCACAATCCTCTACATAGAGAACGGAAATCTTGTGAATCCTTTCTGTCAATTCGTTTTTCAATTGTAATCTACCTCTGTAGACTCATTGTTCTCAATGAGCTAAAGCAGTCTGACTAAATTAAAGCATATTGTCAATAGAAGAAAATAACCATATAATACAAATATGAAATTAATTATCGGATTGGGCAATTACGGCCCGGAATACGAAAAAACCAGACACAACTACGGATTCATGGTTGTTGATAAGATTGCAAAGGAACACGGCTTCCCCGATTTTAAGCTTTCAAAAGAGCATTCCGCTCTTATTTCGACAAAAAACAACGTTATTCTCGCCAAGCCCCAGACATATATGAACAACTCGGGCAAAACGGTCAAAAGCTTGGCTTCCTATTACAAGATAGAACCGAAAGATATCCTGGTCATTCATGATGATGCGGAAACCGATCTGGGAGAAATAAAAAGCGTGGAAAGCCGAAGCGCGTCCGGACACAATGGAGTTCGGTCAATTATCAGCGAACTCGGCACCAACGAATTCAAGAGATTGAAATTGGGTATTAATTCCGAAGACCCCTCTTTCAAAAATAAACCTTTGGATGAAGTTGTATTGAAAGGATTCAGTAAGGCGGAAGAAATTATCGCCATGGGTGTTGTGGAAGAAGCAGTTGGACTAATCATTAAAGAAATAATTGATTTGTTAACTTAAATCCATGGAAGGAATAATTTCTTTTGAAGACAAGAAATACCCCAAAGCATTGAGAGAAATTAAAAATCCTCCCAAGAATATTTATTTCAAAGGAAAAATAATTTGGAACCAACCCTGTCTCGCCGTCATCGGCTCAAGAAACTGTTCTGTGGAAAATAAAAAAATTGCTGCTAAAATAATCAACGGCTTGCCTTCGCAAGTCGTTATCGTTTCCGGACTGGCTAAAGGGATAGACGCTATCAGCCATTCTAGTGCTATAAAAAGCGGCAAAGGAACAATCGCCGTCCTACCTTCCGGCATTGAAAGAATCTATCCCAAAGAAAACGAAGCTCTCGCCAAAAAGATAATCGAAAAAGAAGGACTCTTGATTTCCGAATACCCGAGCAAAACCAGGCCGACCAAGTTCTCCTTCATCCAAAGGAACAGAATTACCGCCGGTCTTTCTTTTGCCGTTTTAGTCATTGAAGCCCAAATGAAATCGGGAACGATGCATACCGTCAACTTCGCAAGAGAACAGGAAAAAACAATCTATGCTGTTCCCGGTTCGGAAGGATGCGATTACCTTATTTTAAACGGAGCAATTCCCGTTTTAAAATCAGAAGATATTTGCCTTTAATTTTTAAAAATGATATGAAGGAAACATGAAATCATTAGTCATTGTTGAAAGTCCGACCAAGGCAAATACCATTAAAAAATTCTTAGGCGCTGATACAAGCGTCCTTTCTTCATATGGACACATCAGAGATTTACCCAAAAGCACTTTGGGGGTAGACCCGGAAAAAGATTTTGAAGTTAAATACGTTATCCCTACCAAAGCTAGGAAAAATGTAAACCTACTCAAAAAAGAAGTGGAAAAATCCGACATGGTATACGTTGCCACCGACCCTGACCGAGAAGGAGAAGCCATTGCCTGGCACTTGATTGAAGTATTAAAATTGGATAAGGATAAATACAAAAGAATATCTTTCCATGAAATCACCAAGCCGGCCATTGAAGAGGCCTTAAAAAATCCAACCGAACTGAATCTTGATTTGGCTGACGCTCAACAAGCCAGAAGAGTTCTGGACAGAATCGTCGGATACAAACTCTCCCCTTTCCTTTGGAAAAAAGTAATGAGGGGGCTTTCGGCCGGAAGAGTGCAATCGGTTGCGGTAAGATTGATTGTTGATAGAGAAAATGAAATCAAAAACTTCAAACCGGAAGAATATTGGAGTATTCTGGCTCTTCTTGAAAAGGACTCGAAAGAACAATTCGAAGCTCTTTTGACCAAAAAAGACAAAAAGGCCATTTCCAAAATGGGAATCAAAACAAAAGAAGAAGGAGAGAAGATAAAAGAAGATTTGGAAAAAGCAAAATATCAAATATCTTCTATTGAAAAGAAAGAAGTAAAAAGAACTCCCACCGCTCCCTTTACCACTTCATCATTGCAACAGGAAGCATCAAAAAAACTTCACTATCCTGCCAAAATGACCATGAGTATCGCCCAGGCCTTATATGAAAAAGGTCTCATCACCTATCACCGAACCGACTCTTTAAATCTTTCCGAACAGGCCATTGCTTCGGCTAGCACATATATTAATAACAAATTCGGGAACAACTATCATCAGATAAGGAAATTCAAAACCAAAGGTAGAGCCCAAGAAGCCCACGAAGCCATCAGGCCGACCATTGTTGAAAACGAACCAGACAGCTTGAAAATGGAAGACAAGTACAAAAAATTGTACAAACTGATTTGGACCAAATTTATCGCTTCCCAAATGAAAGAAGCTATTTTTGATTCAATCAAAGTTGAAATTGAAACCGATAATAACTATACCCTGCAAAGCAACGGCTCGACCTTGAAATTCGACGGATTCTTAAAGGTCTACCCGATGAAGTTTGAAGAAAAAACTCTACCCAATCTAACAGAAAAAGAAAGATGTAATTTGATTAAAATTAAACCGGAACAGCATTTCACCCAACCCCCGGCCAGATACACCGAAGCCAGCTTAATCAAAGAACTGGAAGAAAACGAAATCGGAAGACCTTCAACCTATGCTCCGATTATCAGTACTATCCAAAATAGAAACTATGTTGAAAAAAACCCTGAAAGAAGATTCCAGCCGACGGAAATAGGAACAAACGTTAATAATATATTGGTAGAACACTTCCCCGACATTGTTGATATCAAATTCACTGCCAACATGGAAAAAGAGTTGGACGAAATAGCCGAAGGAAACGAAAATTGGAAAACCATCTTAAAAGATTTCTATACCCCCTTCAATGAAAATCTTGAAAGTAAATACAAAGAAGTGGAAAAGAAAAAAGAAGAACCGGTGTTGACCGACGAAAAATGTCCCAAGTGCGGCAAACCCATGGCGATAAAGACGGGGAGGTTCGGAAAGTTCTTGGCCTGCACCGGATTCCCCGAATGCAAAAGCACGAAAGCAATCGAAGACAAGAAAAAAATGACGGGCATTACCTGTCCCAAGTGTGACCAAGGAGAAATCACTCAAAAGAAATCAAAAAAAGGCAGAATCTTCTACGGCTGTCCCAACTGGCCCGATTGCGATTTCGCTCTCTGGGACAAGCCAACCGGAGAAAAGTGTCCGACCTGCGGATCTCTGATGGTTGAAAAAGGAAAGAAAACAAAGTGTTCAAACAAAAACTGCAAGTAACTAACTTGCAGTTTTATATTATTTAATAATTATTTATATATTTAATAACAACTATACCAGAACCTCCTGAGCCTCCTGTTGTGAAACTACCGCCACCGCCTCCTCCACCAGTACCTGCTGTTCCATTATATCCATTAACTCCAGACTCACTTGATCCAGCACCGCCTCCATGAGATGCTGTTCCAGCATATCTCCCAGCTTTTCTATAATCAGCTCCACCGCCTCCTCCACCAGCATATCCGACAGAAACTCCTGTTATGCTTGAATTGGTACCCACTCCACCGTTTCCAGCAATAGCCGATGCTGAAGCATTACTACCGGCAGTACTTGCTCCACCACCTCCGCCACCGGATCCATAATCTGTACCATTTCCAGTTCCTCCATTTTTTCCATAAGATTGATTTGTTGCTGATCCTGGACTAAGATAATTTTCTGTTCCTCCTCCACCAGAACCACCTCCACTTGCTGCACTTTGTGCTTGAGATGCTCCTCCTCCACCTCCTTCTGAAGTTATTGATCCAAAAACTGAATCTGATCCCTTGTTTCGTGCAGAACCTCCAGCACCAACAGTTACTGTTACTGTACCAGTTACCGATAATGTTCCTGTTCTAAATGCTCCTCCGCCGCCACCTCCACCTTCATTATTACCTCCTCCTCCTCCTCCACCCACAACAAGATATTCTACAAGAGCAGCTTCAGCAGGCGCAGTCCAGCTAGTAGTGCCAACTGTTGTAAAAGATGTAATAGCATATGTTGCAGCTACAGTTGCACAGGTTCCACTACTTGTTCCTCCATTAATTCCAGCACATGTCCAAGTATATGAACCACCCATACCAGTGACTGTTCCAGTCGTACAAGCTTGTGTTCCAGTTGGAGTTGTTGATGCATATTTTCCATTCTTAGATCCACAAACACCATTAACTTTGAGTGTGGCCGTACAAGTTCCACTTGCTGTTCCTCCATATAGTCCGGCACAGGTCCAAGTCCAAGGTCCTGAGCCTGATACGGCCGAAGCTGTTCCAGTCGAACATAAATTAGTTGTCGGGACAGTGTAGTAGCTGGAACCATTAGCTGTTCCGCAAACACCATTAACGGATAGATTGGCTGAACATGAATCAGTTGTTCCTGAATTCAAACCTGTACATGACCAAGTCCAAGGTCCCGAGCCTGAAACAGAAGTTGCTGTTCCTGCATTACAGAGATTGGTTGAAGGAACGGTGTAGAAGCTGAGACCGTCGGAAGTACCACAATCACCGTTAACTTTGAGTGTGGCCGAGCATGAATCAGTTGCTCCTCCGCCCGAACCGGCACAGGTCCAATCCCAAGGACCGGAACCGGAAACCTCGGAAGAGGAACCGACCGAACAAAGATTGGTTGAAGGAGCGGTGTAGAAGTTGAGACCGTCGGAAGAACCACAAACACCTGCCACGGGAAGATCCCCGGTGGAACAACTAGCAGTCGTTCCTCCGTTGGTTCCGGCACAAGTCCAATCCCAGGGACCGGAGCCACCAACTTCAGAAG